>Ga0307985_10000866_pt1 | contig 17356 bp, 10 predicted proteins | sample EllFjometageno80_FD_203155 | JGI IMG/M metagenome (GOLD analysis project Ga0307985, IMG submission 203155) | Marine microbial communities from Ellis Fjord, Antarctic Ocean - #80 | ecosystem: Environmental > Aquatic > Marine > Unclassified | place: Southern Ocean | collected 2014-10-09 | reverse complement strand
GTATTAAAGTCTATAGCCCGGGTTTTCATCTCGCTTGTGGATAGCTCCTCGAAAGCTAGTTCAATAGTATTTTTAATCGTATTAGGGGTTTGCTCTGACATAGTCTTTCCGCTATTGCTAAATATTTTTTTCAGACTTCGTTTATACCTGCTACATAGGAGTGACACAATACTTTTGTCGGCTGAGTAGTGTTCTAGATTCAGTAGATTGGGGACCAGAAAAACGCTAGTCTATTGATGCGAGGTGTGGAATCAGAATCGCAAAATTGAATTAAACCCAATTCAGAGAGAAATACAATGCATCTTCGATCACTTCCCCTAGCGACTCTACTAGTATTAAGCATCACTGCGCCTGTTCAAGCGCAGGATGATTTCGAGTATTGGCCTGACGCCAATTATGATCCTGCCATCCCAACTGTTCATGAGGTGCTTGGATATCAGCTGGGTGAGCAAATCACCTGGCATCGCGATGCAATACGGTATTTCCATGCTCTAGCCGAAGCAGCTCCTGATCGAATTAGAATCGTAGAATATGCACGTACATGGCAGAATCGAGAATTGATCTATGCGGTAATATCTAGTGCTGAGAACAGTGCAAATTTGACTGAGGCGAAGACCAATATGCAGGCTCTAGCCGATCCGCGTATTACCAACGAGGCCGAAGCGAATCAAATTATAGTTGAGCAACCGGCGGTGACTTGGCTGTCTTATGGCGTGCACGGTAATGAAATATCTTCAACCGAAGCATCAATGCTGACTGCCTATCATCTTCTCGCATCGCTAGGCGACGCCCGCGTGGATTCGATTCTGCTAAATACCATTGTAGTCATAGACCCGATGCAGAATCCCGATGGGCGCGATCGGTTCATTCATAATTTCGTAACTGCACAGGGCCTGCTGCCAGACTCAGACAGGCTTTCGGCAGAGCATGATGAACCCTGGCCGGGTGGCAGAACAAATCACTACCTCTTTGACATGAACCGCGATTGGTTTATACAAACACAGCCAGAGACTCAGGGCCGGACTAAGGCAATGTTGGAATGGTATCCAGTCGCGTATGTGGATGCTCATGAGATGGGTTCTGATGGGACCTATTTTTTTGCACCGGAGGCGGTACCGTACAATCCTCATCTGGCAGAGGCGCAGCGATCAAGCCTGCAGCTGTTTGGACGTAATAACGCGCGCTACTTCGATATGTTCGGCTTCGACTACTTTACTCGAGAGGTGTATGACGCCTTCTATCCTGGCTACGGTGCCAGCTGGCCCTCATATTTTGGCAGCATAGCGATGACCTACGAGCAGGCTTCCGCTCGCGGACTAGTAGTCAGGCAGTATGATGGCAACGATTTGCACTATCGCTATACCGTTAGAAATCACTTTGTGACTTCACTCGCTACGGCTGAAACGGTTGCGCAAAACAGAGAAAAGTTTCTTCAAGAATTTTATGAATACCGAGTTAGCGCCATTGAAGAGGGTGAGAATGAAGATGTTCGAGCCTATATTCTGCCAGTGCAGACAGATCAAGCTGCTGCAAATAAACTCGCCGGTTTGCTAAGTCGGCAAGACATTGAAGTGCAGCGTGCACTATCTTCGTTCAATGCTTGTGGCGAATCCTACCCGCCGGGTTCTTACTTGATTCGTACCGATCAGCCATCCAAGCGCTTCATCCGCACCTTGCTGGACACTGAAGTTGGCATGGAAGAAGATTTTCTTGCGGAGCAGGAGCGGCGCCGCGCGCGCAACTTGCCGGATGAGATTTATGACGTTACGGCATGGTCGTTGCCACTGATGATGAACGTTCAAACAGATACCTGCGGGCGCATCCCAAGAGGTGATTTCGAACTTGTAGGTACCGATCTCGTGCAGCCAGGCAGTGTGACAGGCGGCCGTGCTTCGGTTTCCTATCTTGTTCCATGGGGCTCAGCGCCTGCGGTTAAATTTTTGGCAAGAGCTTTACGCGAAGGGTTAGCAGTAAAGAGCAACGACAAGGCGTTCACGAATATTGGCAATGAATATCCTGCTGGAACGCTAATTCTCGATATCATCGATAACCCTAGCTCAGTACATGACACGGTATACCGTCTGGCAAGCCAGACCGGTGCGAATGTGGTCGCCGTTAGCGATAGCTGGGTAACAGATGGGCCGAGCTTCGGTAGCGCCAACGTTGTAAGGCACAACGAGCCTAAAGTCGCCATGGCCTGGGATGTGCCTACTGCTTCTTACAGTGCTGGCAATACGCGTTTTGTTATCGAGCGTCAATTTGATTTTCCGATTACAGCAATACGAGTAGACAACCTACGTTCGGCAAATCTGAATCGATACCAGGTTCTTATATTGCCTATAATGAATGGAGCGGGTTACAAGTCAGTGCTTGGCGAGTCGGGAATCGAAAACCTAAAGACTTGGGTGAGGCAGGGTGGTGTCATCATTAGCCTCGGCAATGCGACGCGTTTTCTGGCGGACCCGGATGTAAATCTACTTTCCATTCGGCGCGAGCGCGCCGTGCTTCAGGAGGAGGTTGCTGAAACCGAAAATGCAGATGAGACAGAGGAGTCTGCTGTAGACGGCCAATACCTAACGTCATTGGACCAATATGAAGCGCAAACTCATGCCCTCGAGAACTATCCAGATGCTGTCGCCGGTGTGCTGGTGAGAGCCGATGTAGATCAGGAGCATTGGCTTAGTGCAGGGGTAGCGCCTGTGCTTAACGTTTTGGTTCGAGGCAGCGATGTGTATACGCCGGTTCGCCTCAGCGATGGTTTTAATGTGGCTCGGTTTCAGGGTCCCGATGACTTGCTCGCGAGCGGCTATATCTGGGAAGAGAATCGCAAGCAACTTGCCTATAAGCCTTTCGTAGTGTCAGAGTCGTATGGTGCGGGGGAGGTTATCGCCTTTACACAGGACCCAACCGTGCGTGCCTACCTGGACGGCCTCAACGTTATGCTGATGAATGCGATATTTAGAGGTGCGGCACACGCGCGACCGGCGCGTTAGTAGGGCGAATTCCGCTGAAAAAAAGGGATGCCGTTAATCGACATCCCTTTTTTATTGTTTTTGCAGTTTGTTATTCCGCTGTAGTTTTAATTTCCATTACCTTGTTAGGGTCGCCGCGAAATATGATGTAGCTTATCGTATCGGTAGTCATCTCGTGCCAGCCGTGAGGCATACCCTTTGGGATTATTGCAATATCGCCTGGCTTAACTTTTTGTAGCACGCCGCCGCGAATCTCTCCGCGCTCCATTGGTCCTAGCAATGCGCTAACGCTGGTCTGCTTGTCGACAAACTCACCACCGGTAACCATAGTGCCTTCGCCAGCAACGATATAATAGATCTCATCGAGGTCTGTGTGCGCGATGCCAGACTCGGTGTCACTGACTTCGGTCTTGCTACGCTGAACAACTGACACACCCATGTTTTCTTCACCAACACCAATATGGCGCATGACGATATCACTCACGGTCCTTCCTGTCGCCAAGTTGGCGAGACCCTGTTTTAGTGTGGCATCGATTTCTGCTTTGCTCATTATGGTAGAGCCGCCGTCGTCGGCATTGCTAGCAACAATGCAGCAGCTTAGTGCTAATGTGGAAATCAATCGCGTAAAAGTATTCATTTTTAATTCCTTGGTTGCTTGCTAAATTCAACGATTTTACTGTTTTCTTTTGTGTCAGTAACAGCTGCTCAATAAAACTAGGTTTTTATTGAGGCCTTAAAACCTATTCCGCTTGAATCTCAGCTGCTATGCGCTGCACATCGTCAAGCACTCTCAACAGATTGCCACTCCAAAGCAGACCAATCTGTTTTTCGTTATAACCGCGGCGTACCAACTCTACAGTTACATTAGCTGTCTGGGATGCATCATTCCAGCCGCTGATGCCGCCACCGCCATCGAAGTCTGAGCTAATGCCTACGTGTTCTATTCCAATCAGCTGAACCATGTAGTCGATGTGATTAACAAAATCCATAACATCAACCGGCGCTGCTATCGCGTTAACCTCGGCTTCCAGACGAGGCGCAGCTAGGGCATTAACCTGACCCATGAGGCCGCGGTATATTGATCTTTGTGTTTCACTCAAGGTGCCAATTTCTGCAAAGCTGAGAACCTCAAAATCTAGGTCTGCGGCTATTTCGGCAATCAGCTTACTTCGCGTTTCACTAAATAGCGCATTCTTGTCCGCGTTCAGGTAGCTGCTAAAGGCTACTGTTTGAACGACGCCGCCATTTTCCTTGATACGCAGCAATTGCTCATCATCCAAATTGCGGCTGTGTTCGCTCATCGCACGAGCGGACGAATGAGAGGCGACTAGGGGTGCACGAGTGAGATCCAGCATCTGCATGATGGCCTCTTTTGAGGGGTGAGATACATCGATCATGATTCCCCATTTGTTCATTTCGGTAACGGCTTCTCTTCCCATTTCGCTTAAGCCATCGTGAAGCCAAATATCGTCGCGCTCGCCGGTATTCGAATCTGAGAACTGGCTATGTCCGTTATGTGCTAAAGACATATAGCGACCGCCGCGTTCCTGAAAATCTTTAATGTTGGCCATGTCTAAACCAACGGGATAGGCATTCTCGATACCAATCATTGCGACTTTCTTACCCTGCGCGATGATTCTTCTAACGTCATCTGAGGTATAGGCAATCTCGATTCGCTGCGGTGCAATGTCTTCTGCTAGGCGATGAATGGCATCGAACTTGTCGATGGCGTTAGCGTACGCTGCGGCATAACCTTCTGCGTCGAGAGTCGACTGACTGGTGTAGACGATAAACCAAGCCACATCCAACCCACCTTGTTCCATCTTAGGTAGATTCACTTGGGTATCTAAGTCGGACGTGTAGTTAACCTCGGGCGTAAAATTGCTCGTATTGATGTCCGCATGAGTGTCTAGTGTGATGACTCTTTCGTGGATGCCAAGAGCGCGCTCGACTAGCTGTTGTTCAGTGTCTACTGCAATGCTTGCGACTGGCTCGGCTGCCGGGGCAGAGCCCTGGGTTGGAGCAGCATCGTCACTGCAAGCGGTTAGAAAAGCCGCAAAAATAGTAATCGCTGTAACTAGCTTTAGTGATCTTAGGAGGGGAACCATAGTTGTAGAGTCTCATTGGTGTGTTGAAAGTAAGGTTAAAAAAATTCTTGCTGCTATATGAACCAAAGCGAGCTGATTGAGAAAAACGCGCTTAGTACTGCGCAGTTATCGCTGATAAATTTAGTCAGTAAAACTAGCACTTAGAAATGCCTGATGACAATGGGTTAACGGAAAAATGACTGATTCGTAGGTCTTTACCCTTGTAAATTGCACAATAGGCGAGGGTAAGCCCGATAAAGAGGAGATTTTTGCCCGCTAAACCGATGTTTTCTCGATAGTAGGCACGGTATTATGACGTCAATGTGAGTCCTTACGCAGAGAGTTAAGGTCCGTTAGTAACATGATGAAAATAGCCAAATGTGCTGAGAGTTAATATGAGATTTCCTTTTTCAAAATCTGCCGTACTTCTACTGATGGCAAGTTCCTTCACCGCCTATTCACAGACAACCACGATTAGTAACGAATCGACACAGGAAAACGCGTGGTCTTATGGTTTTATGGCCGCGGTGGCTAATCCGCTGGCTACTGAAGCAGCAGCTCAGATGCTGTCGCGTGGGGGGCATGCAGTGGATGCTGCTATCGCTGCGCATGCCGTACTTGGTTTGCTTGAACCTGAAAGCTCAGGACTTGGAGGGGGAGGCTTCATGTTGGTCTTCGAACGGTCTGACCGGGAAGTGCGTTTTTTTGACGGACGTGAAGCGGCCCCCAGCGGTGCTCGTGCTGACATGTTCATGAATGGCGAGCGCCCCATGGGCTATTTCGATGCAAATCAAAGTGGCAATGCAATCGGCGTACCCAGCGCCGTAGCACTGTATAAAAGCACGCATGACACTTATGGCAAACTGCCTTGGGCTGACCTGTTTGAGCCGGCTATCCAACTCGCCGAGCAAGGCTTTGAAGTATCGAGCAAAATGGCGAGTTATCTCCCTGCTATGGCAAGCCGCAGTCGCCTTGATGAGAATGAAGGGTCGGCAGAATATTTTTACCCTAATGGCGAGCCACTGCAAGCAGGCGCACTGAATCGAAATCCTGAGTATGCTGCGACTCTTCGCCGCGTCGCTACCGAAGGTCCGGTGGCGTTCTATACAGGCGAAATTGCGGAGTCTATAGTGGCTGCCGCACAGGCAGGAGATGACGGTGGCACTCTTACCATGGAAGACATGGCCAATTACAAAGTCATAGAGCGGCCTGCTGTATGTGGTCTCTGGCGTGAACTGAATATTTGCGCGGCGACCCCTCCCTCATCCGGCGCTATGCAGATTATGATAGCCAACTTGTATGATAAATTATTGCCACCCAATCCCACGATGGCTCAGCGAGTTAAGGCCTTCGTAGATGCTCAGCGACTCGCCTATGCTGACCGCGATTATTATTTTGGTGATCCGGATCATGTAGATGTGCCGGTAGCGGAGCTAATTGACTCACGTTATGTAGACTCTCGCGCTAACAGTCCTCCAGCGCCTAGCGCAGTGCCGACCCATGGTGACCCTATGCTCGTCTTAGGAAATGGCAGTGCAGCAGTATTTGCCGAAGACAGTACCCATGAGCCTGCCGGCACTACGCATTTTTCTATCGTGGACAGTGAAGGTAATGCAGTCTCAGCTACCATGACTGTGGAATCGGCCTTTGGGTCCAAACGCTGGGCAGCTGGCTTTGTACTCAACAACGAGATGACAGATTTTGCGCGGATGTATGATCCAGACGAGCCGGAAGCTGCGAACATGGTGCGTCCGGGTGCCCGACCCCGCTCTTCCATGTCACCTACCATCGTGCTTAACGCAAACAACGATCTGTTTATGGTTACTGGCTCTCCTGGAGGCAATTCCATTCCCGCCTATACTGCCAAGACCCTAGTAGGTATTGTCGACTGGCAATTGTCAGTGCAGTCAGCGATCAACTTTCCCAATATCATCGCTCGTGGTGAATCCGTACGTGTAGAAGTCGGGGTGGAGCCAGGCCCAGCCTTGTCAACCGCATTGACGGAATATGGGTACCAAGTACGAGAAAGTCAGGGCGAAAACTCGGGTTTGCATGTTATCTTAGTAGGCGAAAATGGTCTGGAAGGTGCAGCTGACCCCCGTCGACTTGGAACGGTAATGTCTACCGCGCCGTAACGCTGAGGTGTGCCCAGAATATGGTTTCACAGCAGCAGCTACCGTGCGGATCCTGTGTATTTCACAGGGCTTGTGAAAACCGAAAAGCTAAATTTTCTTAACCTTTACTAAGAGCCCTGATTCTCTGTTTCTGCGGTCATTATGGCTTACTATGCAGCAACGCAAAAATTCTGAAATCATCTGATTGCAAAAAAGCAATTTAACCTAGCGCACTATTTGAGAGCAATGTAATGAGTCATCAACTGTTTGGCGGTAAGACCCTAAAGAGCGTAGTGTTTTTTCTCAGCTTCCTACTGATGACGACTTCGTTTTCAGACGGTGGTAGAACGCCACTGCGAGTGAAGAATGGCATTGTGACAAGTGCTTCGAAACTAGCATCTGAGGTGGGTGTAGAGGCACTTAAGGCCGGTGGTAACGCAGTTGATGCTGCCATCGCAACGGCATTCGCCTTAGCAGTTACTTGGCCTAGTGCGGGCAATATCGGTGGCGGCGGATTTATGGTCTATCACGGCGATGATGGCCATGCGACTACCTTTGATTTCAGAGAGAAGGCGCCACTTGCTTCTACCGAGCGTATGTATCTGGGTCTGGATGGAAATGTTGTCGCCAACTCAAACCATATCGGAGCCCTAGCAGTAGGTGTACCAGGAACCGTTGCCGGTTTATGGAAGGCACATCAAGAGCTTGGCAGCCTGCCCTGGGCCGAACTTGTTGCCCCAGCGGTTAAGCTGGCTCGCGATGGTATTCCCATTAGTTATTCTCTCTACACTGGATTTGCCAGAAGCAAGGGCCGCTTCGACCAGTATCCTTCCTCCGCTGCCAAATTCTTTAAGGCTGATGGCTCGCTCTACGAGATGGGCGAAACTTGGCGTCAGCCAGATTTAGCTCACACCTTGGAGCTTATTCAAAACAATGGCGCAGACGGATTCTACAAAGGTGAGAACGCCGAACGCCTAGCGGGTTTCATGGTAGACATTGGTGGAATTATCACCGAGGAAGATTTACTCAAGTATGAGCCACAAGAGCGCGAGCCCATTCGCGGCACATATCGGGGCTATGACATCGTGAGCATGCCACCACCAAGTTCTGGCGGTGTTATTCTAGTTGAGATGTTGAACATACTTGAAGGCTTTGATCTTGCCGACATGGGTCACAATTCCGCTGACTACTTGCATGTTCTAACCGAGACTATGCGCCGTGCCTATGCAGATCGTGCAGAACACCTAGGCGACCCTGACTTCAATGAAGGTATGCCGCTGCAACGTTTGATGGATAAAGACTACGCAGAGACTCTACGTGCTTCCATCGACATGGATACGGCATCGCAGAGTAGCCCCGCAGATTTCGCGCAGATCTATGAGAGCGAGGAAACTACGCATTTCTCGATTGTCGATAAAGAAGGCAATATGGTCAGCATGACCTATACGCTGGAATTCGGATACGGCTCTGGAATCGTCGTTGAGGGAGGAGGGTATCTGCTCAATAATGAAATGGGTGATTTTAATGCCGTGCCAGGTGTCACTACTGCGCGTGGATTAATCGGCACGGCTCCTAATCTGATCGAGCCAGAGAAGCGTCCACTGTCTAGCATGACGCCCACCATCGTTGCGAAGGACGGCAAACCGATTTTTACGGCAGGCAGTCCAGGTGGAAAGACGATCATCAATACCACCATGCAGGTGATATTAAATGTCATCGACCATGAAATGAATATAGCGCAGTCTGTGGAAGCAGGGCGTATTCACCACCAGTGGTTGCCAGATGTAACTAGCATCGAGACCGGCGGGTTATCTTCCGATACGGTTCGCCTGTATGAAGAGAAGGGCCACCGAGTGACAGAGCGCGCAGGACAGGGAGCAGCTATGGCCGTTTACCATGATCATGAGAACGGTTTGTTCGAAGGTGCGGCAGATTCTCGCCGTGGCGATGGCGCTGCGGTCGGTTACTAACAGGCAATTACCAGCCGGCTTGATGCAGGCTAAGCGTCAAGCCGTTGCTAAATAGCCTCGATGTTTGTCGGGGGCTTTTTTAGTGTCCAGACGAATATTCCACCAGATAAGTTTGAGCGCCTGACTGACTGCCGGCTTTTTTCTGCATTAAATTAATACCTAGGAGAACTATTTGCAGCCAAATTTGTGTTTTGGCCTATCAATAGTCTCTGCCTGCGCTAACTTAATTCCCGGGAGAATACTCTTTTTCCAGATTCGCCTCGATATCTTCTCTATAAAACAGCACGTCTCTAAATTCGCCCTGAGTATACATCTGCGCTTGATCATCGAAATGCGGTGAGTTTATATCATTGTGCAGTCCGCCTACCGTTATAGCCTTTGCGGTAACTCTATCGCCGAACTCCACGGCTGCGACGAAACTGTTGCCGCTGGTGCCATACATCTTCTTAGTGCCCGGATAAGTTCTGCTACCAAACGATGCTAGCGAACCCCAGCGCGACGAGGCAAAGGCGACAGGCAGGCTTTCTGCCTCATCGTTAAAATTCTGTACGATATCGCCGTTCAACCGCTGATAACGATTAACTTCTCCCCAAGGGACGCGCCAGTCACCGAAATCGGCTTCTAGCTGCTCGGCTGCACTACGCAGGGTGCGTAGTTTTGCTGCGCTACTCGTATTGTTTGCCATGTACTCATAGATATTAATACCGGCAGCCGCCGCGTCGGCGGATACCTCACTCATCAGTATCTGTCCCCAATAGACGGCGAGGGTGGTTGCGGTTGAGTCTAGCGAATACTTGTAGTCCCAGCCTCGAAGCAAGTCGGTGTACTCCAGCGTTTGCGACTGAATCGAGGCTGGAAGCTCGTCTTGTTGGTCTGCAGCCGCAGTGACTAGGAGTGCGGGGATTAGGTCTTCAAACGCCGTTAGGGTGGGGTCGTAGGCAGCCTCGATAAGCTTGTCTATTGTGAAGTCGCTTGTCTGTTGCAAGACACGAACAGCGTGTATACCACGAGGGTTTTCCGAGTTGTTTGCCATATAAGGAGGGTAGTCCTCAACTCTTGGGCTATATTCCCCTGCCGCCGTGAATGGCCAGTTGTTAGTGTTCTGAATCCATCCATTGGGTGGGTTCAGCAGATTAATTATCTCATCGACAGGGTGCAGGCCCTGCCATTCCGTAGCCGGGTCACTGCCATCTAGCGGGCTGTTCCAATCGAAGGAGGTGTCACGAACCGGAACGAAGTTACCGTGATAGTAAGCAATGTTGCCACCGGAGTCGGCATACACTGTATTGTTCGATGAGTTGGTCTGTAGCTCCATGCTTGTGTAAAACTGTTCATGGTTTTGTGCCTTGGTGCGGGTATAGGATTGAGTGAGAGCCTTAATCGGCTCCTGCATGAGTTTAATGCTTACCCACTTTCCATCCTGTTCGCGAATTATTGGTCCGTGGTGACTGTGATAGACAGTGAATATTTTTTCGTCGTTATCATCACCATTTTTATATGGGAGGGTAATTTCTTTTTCTATTAGTTTTCGTTCCTCATCTCCGAACAGGTAATAGTAGCCATCATCTTTTTGCACAATGGTTTCGAGGTATTCATCGATTGCATCGGCGCGGCTCGAAGTGTGCATCCAGCCTGCATTCTCATTGAAGCCCTGATAGATGAAGAACTGTCCCCAAGTAACGGCGCCATAGGCATTCAATCCTTCCTCGCTGACCATATGCAGCTCCGAGCGGAAGAAGAAAGAGGTATGTGGGTTTATTAGAAGCAGCGCCTCACCATTCACGGTGTTCGACGGGGCAATCGCGAAGCCATTGGATCCGCGTGGCTCGCCATCGGAAATAGATTCGACTTGCGCGACTAAGGTGCCGTCACCATAGAATCGTTGTAGTTCTCGAAGATTGACCCTCTCAATATCGCCACCGATGCTACCTTCCGAGAACGTCAACGCCATCCACGGCTCGAAACGGTCGATGACTTTTGGTGTCACCTGGGGGTGGGTGTAGAGGTAGTAGTTGAGGCCATCGGCGAACGCATTCATCAGTGCCTGCAACCACTGCGGGCTCTGGGCATACTGCGCCTGCATATCCGCGGGGTCGATGAACAGCTTCATGCGCAGATCGCGAAACAGTTCGGCTTCTCCCTCAGCCTCTGCTAAGCGGCCCATGGCATTGATGTAATTTGTCTCGACTCGATTAAAATCGTCTTCGGCCTGTGCGTACAGTGTGCCGAATACGGTATCGGCATCTGTCTGTCCGTAGATGTGGGCGATGCCCCAGTTGTCTCTGCTGATGGTAACGTTGCTTGCCAGTTGCTCCCAGCGGGCTAGCTCAGCTGGGTCGACTTGCGGTGAGGATGAAATAGCTTGGCTTGCCGACTCAGTCTCTTGTGAGGGCGGTGAGCAGGCTGCAAGTAGTGTGATCAGCAACAGTGCTGATAGAGGGTATTTGTTCATAGTCGTTCACCTGTGCCGTGAAGCATCAGCAATGTGTAACTTAAGTGCGAGCTACAAGCTAGTCTGTAACACGTTGCCCGTTTACCCATGTTTGTCTTACTTCTATCTGCCAGATCTCGCTCTCATCGATCGCGAACATATCTCTATCCAGAATTATAAAGTCTGCCTTCTTGCCCGGTTCCAAAGTGCCTAGTAGTTTTTCCTGATGACCCGAGTAGGCTGCGTCTATGGTGAAGCTGGCGAAGGCTTCAATAGTCGTCATCTTCTCTTCGGGGAACCAACCACCTGGAGGTTGGTTGTTCTTGTCCTGACGAGTGATCGCTGCGTGCAGCCCGAAGAAGGGGTTCGGTGATTCCACAGGAAAGTCTGACCCGTTAGCTATCAGCGCGCCAGCGTCGATTAGCTTGCGCCAAGCATAGGCACCTTGGATACGTATTTCGCCTATCCTGTCGACTGCCATGTTCTTGTCACTGGTGGCGTGTGTTGCCTGCATCGAAGGAATCACCCCGAGCTCTGCGAAGCGCAGTATGTCTTCATAGCGCAAAATTTGTGCGTGCTCTACTCGGTGTCTCAAATCTTTAGAGTTCGTTTGGGCGATGAGCTGCTCGTAGTTATCCAATACTGCCTTATTCGCATTGTCGCCGATCGCATGGGTATTCACCTGAAAGCCAGCGTTCATGGCCGCACGCATAAGATACTCAAGACGTTCCGGATTATGCAATAAAAGACCTGTGTGCCCGGATTGATCGGAATAGTCGTCTATCATAGCGGCGCCACGGCTACCCAATGCTCCATCGGCGGCGATTTTTACGCTGTTCATGGTCAGCGTGTCATCTGCGCTGCGGTAGTGTCCCTCATTGAGGCGTTGCTCATAGGAACTGTCTGCTGCGGATAACATTACGTTGACGCGGATGGGAAGAGGGCGATCGTCTAGCAGCTGCTTGTAAGCTTCTATTGTAGCGCTTCCTGCACCGGCATCGTGAACGCTGGTCAAGCCCTTTTTTGCCAATTCGAGCATCGCTGTGCGCAGAGCGAATTTTTGTTCTTCCATACTGATTGCTGGAATCTGTGATCGAATAAGAGCCATAGCATTGTCGATGAATACGCCGGTTGGGTTACCGCGCTCGTCACGAATTATTTGGCCGCCGTCTGGATCTTCACTTCGACTGTCGACACCGGCTAGTTGCATGGCAGTGCTGTTTGCCCATCCTGCGTGACCGTCGACACGGCTGAGCCAAACAGGTTTGTCTGACAAGGCCGCGTCCAAGCTCACTGCCGATGGGAATTCGTTACTATCCCACAGCACTTGATTCCAGCCCCTCCCCTGAATCCATTCGAGCTGTTCGCTATTCTGGGCGAAGTCTACGACGCGCTGCACTGCTGCTTGTTCTGTCTGGGTTCCCACCAAATCAACTCGCAACAGACTTAGGCCATAACTTAGAATGTGCCCGTGCGCATCGATCAAGCCGGGTATTAGCGTCTGACCATCGCCGTCGATAAGCAGGTCTGTCTGTTGTGGTAACTCTTCGCCTTGTGCGAAAACACGATCGACACGGTCATCAGTAAATTGTATGGCGTTAAACTGCTGTAGCTCGCGGTTCGCGTTGAGCGTGTAGCCATTGACGTTCATGTAAAGAGTGGTATCAGCGACAAGAGAGGCGCTCAGAGCGGCTCCCAGTGACAAGACTAGCGCACAAAGGAATAGCTTCTTCATTGTTTCCGGATTCTTATTTGGTTGATGGAGGAGTCTTGATACTAGCAACTTCCCTGCAAGCTGTCATAGCGCTTTGAAGTCGCCTACTTTTTGCTCTAGGCAGTGATAGGCCTTACTGGATTTTTTTCAGGAGTTTTAGACGTAAAAAACCCGGTTACTTTACAGTGACCGGGTTTTTACAAACAGCTAGCTAAGGCTATTCACCTTCGCTTGATTCCGCATCCACATAGCGGAAGAAGCCGAAGAACATCTCTTGCCAGGTTTGTTCCCCCCACGAAATCGTTGACGATGGGTCAGGGTTAAATGGGTTATTCGCCGAGTTGTCAAATGTAGCCCTGAACACCATCTCAGTGCCGGCAGGTAGGAACTTAGGCTCTTTAAAGTCATAAGTCTTCTGCCAGTTAAACTGATAATTAGGTACGTTGAGAATTTCCTCAACCTTGCCATCAGGGTAGACGAGTTTGAAATTCGCATCGGAACCGCGGTAGTGCATATGCGGTCCTACCATTGTCAGGAGAGCATCTTTACGGAACGTCTTAGTTGCGACCATCTCGTGATCAGCTTCGAATGGCTCGATGCTGATCTTAAGGTCTGCAGCTGAGCCGCCAAGAATAGGGCGATCAGGTGCCTCGTCCAAGAGGTAAATCCCGATTTCGGATGCATCTACTGCTTCCTTACCAGAAGTGGTGTAGTGCATTTGCAGCATCAAGCCGCCGCCAGCTTCTAGCGGGTAGCCAGCACCATCTGGGTAGGTATTAAGAGAATTACCCGGAGCGTAAGCACCAAGACCGATGCCCTGATTCAGTAATTCAAATTCATTCATTCCATCTGCGCCATAAGAGAAGGCGATGATGTGATGAAGTACAGTAGCGTCGCCTGGCGTGAACTCAACGGCCTTCACCCAGATGTCTTCTTCAAGGTTTAGAGGAATCATTAAGTTGCGATAGTCCTGCACGCCAGTTGCTGGGATTCGCTGCTCAGGAATTTGGATGATCATGTCAGGTGTGCCATTAGCCCACTTAACAACTTGCGGTCGATATTCGGCAAGCGGATCTGAGTCGTCATTATTTGGAGAGCCTGCATTGATCCAGCTAACCAGCTTCTGAGTCTCTTCGATGGTGATGTGATTTACACCGTGGAAGCTTTCTACGAATTCACTGTCGATTTGACCCGGTGGCATGCGTTTGGTGTAAAGCGTTTCACGAATCATTGGTGACCAGCCCTGAACCATCTGGTGACTGCTCATAGCGAAAGGGGCTATGCCGCCTTCCATATGGCAAGTAACGCAGCGTTCCTTAAGAATAGGGGCAACGTCGTTAGCGTAGGAAACTGACGCTGCAACAGCATCACTCGCTGAAAAGTCGATCTCGCCGCCTTTGCTAGCAATTAGTTCAGCGGTGAGTTCTTGACCAGCAAGAATTGCCGTAAGCGCGTCTGCAACATAATGCTTTTTGGCGCGTCTTGCGCGGCTACCTTCAGCGAAGCGATCATTTAACGCGCCGCGATAAACAACTTCTTTAGCTGTAGGATCAAGAATAGCTATTTCTGCAACTCGGCTAAGGCCAAGCTCTTCAGCTACCAATTGAGTGTCATCCATGAGGATGCGCAGAGTGATGTCTTCTTTCTCTGCTGCTTCTCGCATGGCCAGCTTGTCAGCGGAACCAGTTGAATTGATCAGTAAGAATTCGACCTTCTGTCCTTCGAATTGCTCAGCGACGTCCGCAAGATCAGCAGCGGCACGCCGTGCGTCTCTGCTTTGGGGGTCGTAGGAAAAAAGAACAATAGCCAGTTCGTCGGCATGGCGGCTTAGTTGGAAAAAACGGCCATCTGAATCGGTTAGTGAGAAATCACTAATTCGATCAGCGGCGTTGACGGATATACCAACGAAAACTGCCATCAGTGATGCAGTTGCGATCTTGGTAATCATTGAAAATCTGAGCATTTTTCTCTCCAAAAACTTCATAAATACAAAGGTTTGCTTTTTAATCTAAAAAGCATAATAGGGTGCAAACCCAAGGAATACTTCCCGAATATTAAAAAGAGTGTGAATTTTAATAATCGAGAAGTTGTTTTTCACCGAATTGGGGTACTTCTCAGCGTTTTAGCGAGATGCTCAATTTTTCCATCTCAGGAAACTGCCTAAGTGTTAGCCCTATGAGGATTCACATAATGCGAACTGTAGCGGCTTCACTGAGCAAAATTTGGTCATTGTCAGGCTCGAATTAATGCTTAACCGGTGCTGGAGTTTAGGGGGCTACAGGCGTTAGAATTCATCTGAACTGCGCGCCGTTCCAGACCCTCAGTGAGGTGATAATTTGTTTTTGAAACGTTCTAAACAGACAGATGTAGTCATTTGCTTTGGGCATCCGGCGTTCTTCGTAGGCACTCTTTACCTATCTTGTATAGCTGCTGTGGCAGTATTGTTGATTGCCTTCATGTCGCAAAGTCAGGCTGCTGAGCTGCGTATAGCTCATTGCTTGTACGGCTGCCCGGCAGGGAGCAGCTCACAGAACCACCTGATTCTTCGTCCTATCTATGCACTTTCATACAACACGCGCAACAAGGTGGCTGATTGGGCTGCTTATCGGGTTACATCCGGCTCAATAGGAATTGCCTCGAGCCTATCGCGCGCAGTCATGATCGATGACTTCGTTGAGGAGACGCTTAGTGCGGCGGATTTTATCAATGCCGAAGAGACTGGACTTTCTCGTGCGCAATTAGTGCCGCTGGTTAATTTTGCAGGCACCCCTTACTGGAATGACGTGAATTACATGAGTAATGCTGTGGCACGTAGCCGGAATTTGAGCCTAGGTGCATGGTATGGCTTGGAATGGTCAATTCGAAATTTGGTTAACAGGGAGCGAGAAGTGTATGTTTTGACCGGGCCTATTTTTAGAGACACACCGGTCGCTTCGAGTTTGCAAACTCAGACTCAGCACAGGGTGCCAGATGCATTTTTCAAGATTGTAGTCTCGGCAGATAATCGGGCTACGGCGTTTATCTTCGATCAAGATTTACCCGTACACGTTCATCACTGCGATACCACAGTCACTATCGATGAAATTGAAACGGCTACAGGATTAGATTTTTTCCCAGAAAACCCTAGACTAGTATTGGGATCGTTGGATACGAGCCTGGGTTGTTTCTAGGCAGAGGGTCTAAAGTTAGAATGACTAAAACAATTTTCTAGCGAATTTCAGCTAGGAAATAGTCATCGCCGATAAGCTCATTAATGAGTCTGTCCAGAGCAGCACTTACAGTGACGGCCATGCCTTCGCTGGTAGGAGCTCTCCCGCGGCCGAAGAGGTTTGTCTGCCACACCGTGCGACTGCCACTCATTAGCTGTACAGAGGTGCGCAGTGTTAATTCTAGGGTCTCAACGCCGCCACGATCGATTATCTTGGCATCAAGGGCCGTCAGGTTTCCCTGCAGGAACATGTCGCCATCTGCATCCACCAGATTTGCGTTCGCGTTGGCGAAGCCGCTTTGCATGGCGCCTTGAATTATTTCCGCGATCGGCTTCTCCGCTTGAAAGCCATCGGCACCCAAAAGCTGAGCATCTGAAATCAGGCGCGGGTTTTCTATTGACCGGCCATCGGTAAATTCGGCGATGTGCAAACTAACTTTCATATTGCTTAGATCAGCGCGGGGGCTGCCAGTCTTTTCGTAGTTGATGACAATGTCTTCCACGGCAAGAGCGGAAATGGAGAATAAACTAATGCAGGCTGCACTTAGGGAAATCAGGTATCGGATTTTCATGGAGATGAGTCTCTCGTCGCTTATTGATTTAATCTTGGTTGTTGTGATTAATCGAATTTCTCAATTAACTTATCTGTTTGAACTTCGAGCATAATTGACCTAGTAAACATGATCAAGTACCAGAACCAGAACCAGAACCAGAACCGAATTGAGAGTAGTAGAGACGAAACGCCGTTTCTCCTGTGCTCAATACTTTATAGATGGTTCCTATAGAATGAGAACCGAGTAGACAGTAGTCAAGATCGTTGCCGTTTCACCTCAACTTAATATTTCAAATCACTCGCGGAT
>Ga0307985_10000865_pt1 | contig 17381 bp, 27 predicted proteins | sample EllFjometageno80_FD_203155 | JGI IMG/M metagenome (GOLD analysis project Ga0307985, IMG submission 203155) | Marine microbial communities from Ellis Fjord, Antarctic Ocean - #80 | ecosystem: Environmental > Aquatic > Marine > Unclassified | place: Southern Ocean | collected 2014-10-09 | reverse complement strand
GTGAAACAACAATAGGTGAAGAAGATGGAGCCATACTACGACTATATGAGCACACACGGCACAGTTAATTCTGGCGCTGGCGTGAACAGAAATGGAACACAATTCTTTGGTTCGCCGCCGGATGCAGCACCATCTCAGATAAACCTACCAAAGAAAATGACCTTACTTCAACTAATACAGGAGCCAACTATCAACCTGTGGGGAATGGGAGGAACACCGGAAGAGGACGCAGCGGCAGCAGCCGCAGCAGCCGCAGCATCACAGGCAAAGTTGGATTCTCAACCGAAACTACTTTCCTTTGAAGTAGCCGGTGGACTAGCAGTAAGTTTCGTACTCGGCCGTTTCGTTGCAGTACCTCTGATAGAGTACTTTTCAACGGGCAGCTTGAGCGACGGACAAAAGACCGCTATCGGCGTTACAGCAATGATCTTCTGAGGTGAAAAAAAATGGGAGAGCTAAAGAAATTCTGGAAGGACCATCCGGTTCTTACGGTCACCTTCGGCATCACTTCTTTATTCATCGCAGATAGAACAATCAAAGCAATGAAGGCTGACTCAGGAGAGTTCTGGAATACCTTCGGCCCAATAGATGGACTAGGTGCAACAACAAGTACCTCAACTACTACAAGCAGCTCACATCGCATGAACCCAAGCGATGAAGAACCGTCGATTAACATTCCTTTACAGTTCCATGGAACCAGCGGTAACTACGTAGATAACAGCGAAGAGATTTCAATCAATGGACTACCCGGCGGATTAAAGCGCCGAATAGGACACGGTAAGTTAAGCAATGGCTCAGACGACTATTCTCCTCTTAACCCACGCAGACCTGACGCAACTACCGCTAACTCAGTAATGGGCGATAACGGTGCGATCGAACAAGTAGGTAGCATGGGGTGGTTGTGATGGATCCATACTACGCAAACCAACAAACATTCGGCCCAGCACAGAACGGTGTAGACCGTAACGGAATTCAATTATACGGGGCACCTTCCCAATTAGGTGCATTCACCGCGTCATCAATCGGCTTGGGTGCAGCACTGGGTGCAGGAATAATAGTAATGTATGCAGTACCGACTGTGATCAGTGTACTCGTACAAAATAAACTTCTAGGATTCGATAACAGACTCAGCACCAAAGAGATGTCAAAGCGCGCAGCACTAATGGGCGCTTTGATGGGTGTCCCGGTAGCAGTAATAGTGGGCAGTACAGTAGCAACTTCTGGAAAGTGAATTCCGTGGCACAAGGAAGAAGCAACCTTGAGGCTAAGCAACCAAGGTACCACCCCGTCATAGCATGGGAAGCTAATAATTTAAACAACGACTTCATCGATATTAATCGAATGGCTTTAGATGATAACTATGGACACATTGGTGCTCCATTAAGTAAACGCCGTAGGGGTATAGGTCCTACTGACGGTAAGACTCCAGGATTGTTCGGATTAGGCTCTGGCGCTGTTGACTATAAGTCAAAAACCTCAGCATTCAACGGCGGAGTTATTGCCGCCGGTGTCACGTATGGATTAGTGGACTTCTATCTCAATCAAGGATACGGCCTCGAAGGAATGCAAAGACGCATAGCTAGATGGCCGGTCGGGCTAATCATTTTAGGATTAGCTTATGTAATTATTTCGCCTAGTAATTAACTTAGATTTGACTCAAGCAACAATGCTGCATTGATCAAAGAAGCCGAGGCTTCTTCTAGGTCATGGTTACTGATACTCTGTGTTAGAGTAACTACCTTTCCTTGTACTTCAATTGCAATGCTCACTTGTGTTTTCTTTTCTTCTCTCATAATATCTACCTCAGATGGGCCCTTGGGCCTTATCTATAGGCATTATCACCCCATACTTATAGATTACTCTGACTTAGCGTCTTTGAATCTCGGAAGTTTGCGCTCTTCTTTGGATGGCTTCCATTCGATATGGCTATTGCCATCTAGCTTTCGCTGTGTCTCAATCTTTCTTTTAGCCCTATGACCTCTGCCGAAAAGCTTCGCATCCTTATCGTACTTGTTATCGACACCGCGCAGACCGACGGCCTCTTCATTTGACCATCTTAGGGCGTGTTTCTGTTGATCTTCTTGTTCCATAGGGCGGTTAAACCCAAATACTTCATCGTGAGGATCGCCAAGGCAAACCTCGTTCTTTACAACGTGACTCCAACCACAGCTCATGCACTCGACCTTGAGTAAATGATTCCACGGCTGCGTGTCCCCACGCTCAGAGCTGCGTTTACTTTCAACCACAGCTAAGTGAAATAGCCGAGTTTCGGCATAGCCGCACATCGGACAGTTCAATGGCTTGTCAGTTTTAGGATTCATCATTACTTCGCCGTCGAGCGGAATAGCTTTGTCAGCAATATCCCTACATATGGGACAGGCTTTCTTCTTATTCCATTCATTCGCCGTTATCTTCTCGTCCATTTTCGCTCGCCTCCAAAGCCATTTCTTGCATAGAGTCAAACATGATATTCATATCAAGCGTTCGAGCTAAGTATAGTATAGCTTTAGGATCTCCAGCATATCTAATTGCTATAAAGCCCTCTGAGTTACTCGCCGCAAACACAAAGTCGCACACGCCATCTTCCTTTAGATCCAGAATGAGAGCATCTATCTTAGCCATCATTACTTCATCGGTCATTCGTAGCGGCCTCCTTGAGGCTTCTAACCAACTTAGTTAGTGTATCGATTAGCTGGGAGTCATCGAAGTCATAATACTTGAGAGTCTCCATAGATTTACGGATGGCCGCAGCATTAAGAACAGGGTCTTTCATCCACTTTGGGGATCCTTTCTGAATCTTAGCGCTGAAGGCAGTTTGCTTTTCACTCCAGCATCCGTGGCACATAACAAGTGCATCGACAACAATTTCGCTACGAAGTTGCTCTTCAAAATCTTCCCAACCCTTTCTTGACTGGTACTGGTCGCTACTCCCCACGATAACCTCTTGCATGTATTCTTCGTACTCGGCGGGCTCTAGTTCGTGACTTCTAGTCTTCTTACCACAGTTGGTACATGGGCCTGCTCGAGTGCTTATCTCCGGTCGAATTATCCTCGCCATAAACGCTAACCCTTTCGTCCCCACTATAACCATGTCTAATAGCAACCCTAAAGACTGCGGGGCGTGTCCCCTAGGATATGGTAGACAATTCGGGGGCCACTCCTACTTCCGTACACGCACGAGTTAGAAGCAAAGGAAACAACAATATTCCTATTGGTGGCATTGACACACGTGAGGGCACAGCACTGCTTGTAACCGACGCTGGACGTGAAGATTTCGCAACGCAAAGTTTCGCAGCGTTTTCAATTACGACCACAGCCGCAAGACTCTCTTCGTTCCACGCAACCAAGCTCGACATTATCGCAAGAAGAGGATTCCAATTCAAGGCATCGTCGGGTAACACCGGAGATATTTCGATCGGAGGATCCTCAGTAGTTGGGTCGGGGACTGCATCTTCAGTAAACGGGATACCGTTAAGTCCAGGTGAAACTCTCTTTGTAGAAGTAACTCAACTATCCCACATATGGGCAGATGCATCGACAGGAACACAGATCCTTCATTGGATAGCATACTGAGGTGGTTTAATGGGACACATGACATCATCAGGGATTTCCGGCGTTACTATTCAAACAGATAGTGGATCAGGAACAAAGGCTTCAGATACCACAGGCTCGGCTGACTTTACTTTGCTCGGCGCGTCAGGAGTAGGTGTAACAAATAGTGGAGCAACAGTTACTGCTGTCGCTGTCCCCGCAGAAATAGACCACGACGCACTGAGTAACTTCGTAGCAAACGAACATCTTAATTGGACAGCAAGTGTTGGAACAATCCACGCGGGTAACTACACCAATACTGTATTTACCAACGCGAATGCAATCACAGCAGTTGAAGGCGAGGCCACCCTCGCACTTGCTGGCCAAGTGAACCTTCGTGCTGGCATAGAAGTTTGCACAAGCGACCCTGCGCCGGCAGTTGCTGAATCAGGAACGGTGTATCAATTCACTAAAGGGAGCGCAGGCGTATTCACTTTACCCGCAAACCCAACCGTAGGTGTTCAGTATGTTTTAGTGAATACAACCGACAATGATGTTGTTATCACCCCCGAAAGCGGGGATAAAATAAATGGCGCATCGGCCAACAAAACCAACACGACTGCATACGCGGCTACATCAATCATATGCTCCGTCGGCGGCGGCTCGGCAGAATGGCTCGCGTTTGGCGGGATTTGATGTTCCCTATTGCTAGTGGTGTAGCGATGGGTCAAGGACCTGCCGCACTATCTATTACTTTGAATAAAGGGGGCTTTGAACCAATAATGATGGAAAGACCCGCGGGCGTTGCGGTAGACACGAACGCAGGAGACATTGATGTCACTGCCACTGCTGCCGGAGGAGACGGATCATACACATATGCATGGACACTGTCTGAACCATCAGGCGGCGCGCCCGGTTTCGATGCAGGCAACCAACTTTCAGTCCTGGCAGCGGGTACTCAAAACGCTGCCCAATACAATACTTTGACACTCAGAGGAGTCCCAGCAGCCGGACCACCAGCCGACGTGACACAGATACTAACATGCACAGTCACTGATGGTAATTCCGACACCGCAGCCATCAGTATAGACCAGGAACTAGTCCTTATCGGATTCTGATGAACCCTTAAGTACGGGTTGAAAGGCTTGACGGTTATGGAAGAGACGCCACCAACCCGAGGGACCAGCACCGTAAACGTAGAACTAGACGCACCGGGGATGCAAGAAGAACTGACATTGACGCTCACACGAGCGCAATTAGTAATCATCAACCAATTTCTAGGAGAGCACATTCAACCTAAAGGATATGAAATGATTTCATTTGCTTACGATTTATTCAATCGACTAAATAAGGTTCTCGAAGCACCTAAAGAAACCGCCGAATCCCAAACATTTGTAGGAGGTGAGTGAAGTGTCTGACAAAGTAGGAGAAACCAAGCAACAAGTAGGCGCAACCGCACGCGATGTATGTATTCATATCGCCAAAGAAATGGCTGATCTAGTTAAGCACACTCTAGGACCCGCCGGATTAGACAATATGTTAGTCGATGCAGCGAAAGAATCTGTGATCACAAACGACGGCGCAACCATCGTAAAGGAATCTGCGATTGATCATCCGGTCGCTAAAGTAATTATGCAAGTCGCTAAAGCCCAAGAAGAAAACTGTTACGACGGTACTACATCTGTACTAATCCTTACAGGTGAACTAATGTCCCAAGCAGCAGCATTACTCAACCAAAAAATTCACCCGACTAAGATTGCTCTAGGTTATCAGATCGCAGCGATCAAAGCCGAAGAAGCACTATTGGACATGGGAATAGACACAACCGACGAAATACTCGATCTAGTCGCACAAACTGCAATGACTGGAAAATCCGCAGAATCTGACAAAGAGCACCTTGCCGCAATCTGTGTTGAAGTAGCTCAGTCAACTGACTTAGAAAACATCTCAGTGGTACGACGCCCTAATGGTAAAATCCGAGATTCAACAGCAATCGCAGGATTGCTTGTTGATCGAGAAAAGTCCCACCACAATATGCCCGATTCCGTAAGTGACGCGAAGATAGCATTACTTTCAGTAGATGTTTCCCTTCCAGAGTTTGCTGCGGCACTTCAAGTACAGGTACACGATAACGATGCGGTTCAAAACTTCATCGAGTCCCGTAAAGGGCAACTCCAAGCAATTGGAGAAACAGTACTTAGTTCTGGAGCCAATGTAATCTTCTGTATGCGCGACATCGATCCGTTCATCCAAGAGTACTTTGCAAAGAAAGGAGTTTACGCTGCTCGCCGAGTAGCAAAGTCAGATCTTGAATCTCTTTCAAAGGCAACAGGTGCAAGATTGATTTCTAATATCGATAACATCACTGAGTCAGATTTAGGAACGGCCGGATTGGTCGAAGAGATATCTGTAGGAGATCGTCCACTCATTAAAGTAACCGAAACTCCAACACAAGGAGCTGTATCAGTTCTAGTACGTGCACCAACACAGCACGTTGTCGACGAGATCAACCGCGCATTCGACGATGCTGTCGGTGTGGTTTCAATCGCCGCAGAAGATGGTTCAGTGCTTCCTGGAGGCGGTGCGCCATACATGCAATTGTCAACTATCCTCAAAGAGTACGCAACCACAGTAGGTGGACGCGAACAGATGGCGGTAGAAGCATTCGCTAACGCTCTGGAGATAATACCTATGACAATAGCCGAGAATAGCGGTCTCGACCCACTAGACACTATCATTGCACTACGTCAGGTACACAACGCCGAAGACGGATGGAAGCACGGAGTTAACGTAGAAGGCGGAGGAACCGTAGACATGACATCAATCAACGTCCTTGAGCCAAAGCGTGTAATCGCCCAAGCTATCAGGAGCGCAACTGATACTGCATCACAGTTGATTCGCATCGAGAAGATACTCACAGCGAAGAAACAATCGGAGTTTGGAGAAGATGACTTCGCCTATTGAGACAAAGATCGAAGAGGCTTTAGCGCTTCTAATAGCGACAGGTTTGCCATTCATGGTGATGATACAAACACCCCAAGGGAACGCGAATTACTTCAGTAACAGTAAAGAAGATAGACTTTTCACAGTAGGACAGGAGGACCAATAGATGCCAATAGCCCCACCAACAAACCCGCTACTCGATTTAATGTACCAACAAGGAGCTCAAGAGACTGGTGACACCATCACCAGAGAAGAGATGTTTGAGATCCAAAGAGAGCAAGAAGCAAGACTGCTTGGAACATTCTTTGTGCAAGCTATTTTCCTATCAATGGCCATTCTGCTTTACTCAAGCTGGGATTGGAGTCAATTTGGTGAGCCTTATGAAGCGGCATTATTCTACGGATTGATGGGCTTTTCACTTCAAGCGGCACTTTACTTTTCGTTCAGAACCCTCTTTGAGGATTCAAGCAACCATCGTAAGGAGCTCAAGAGAATGAAGAACCGGCAAAAGCGATCGATGGCAACTATGAGTTTCCAGATGCGTAAGATGCAGACGGAGAACCTTCTTCAACAGCAGATGGGTCAATATCACGCTCAAATGCAGATGGCTCAATCCGATGGTGTAATCGACAATAGAGAACAAGCTATCTTACAACAGACACTTAACCAAATCCAAAACACAGCGGAGGTGAGTGGCCTGGGAAACTTAAACAGCAGCCAGGACTTAGAATCGTTAGCACGTCAGTTAGGCATCGACAGATTCCGCGTAGGACCCATCCCTCTCGGACCGAAGTTAGTCTTAAACCAAGCACCAATGACCAACCTCAACATACCAGCAACCAACAAGTTGGATCTAACACCTACACCGATAACCAACAAGAATCCGCAATCCCCGGAGAACCTCGTGTAACTAGATGTCAAGGCGTAACCAGAGAAAATAACAGGTGTAAGCGATATGTCGAACACACAGAAGCCCACTGCTGGCAACACAACAGTGGAGTTCAGTGATTTACAGGATCGGGTGTAGTCATGGAAGCCATCAAGAGATTCCGACGACAGATCAAACAGTGCAGACTCGGTTGTTGGACATGGAAAACTACCACAGGCAAGGGCTTTGGTAGACTCAAGGATGATGAAGGGAAGACAGTTAAAGCATCTGACTTCTCTTACAAGCATTACATTGGCGACATACCGGCTCACCAGAAAGTAAGCCAGACTTGTGGCGATATAAATTGTGTCAGTCCAGACCACCTTGTCCTCACAAACAGAGGTTCACGAGAGCTAGCAGTGATCCGAGCACACAAGATAAAGGCAGCAGCTAAGTTCTATGCCACAGGGCGTATGGGCGATGAGGACTACGAAGATCCTGAAGTCGTTACTGATAGCGAGGCACTCAGAGAGACAGCTAGAAAAGAAAAGTACAGTCAGAGGTTAAATTACGAAGATGTCAAATACATTAGATCTCAACCGTACAATGAAAGCCTAGTATCGCTGGCAAAGAAATACCGGGTATGTACTGGTACCATCTCGGACGTAATCATAGGGAAACTTTTGGGGGACATTTAATGGGGTTTATATTCAAAGATTTAGGCGATGACCAACAAGAAGCTATGATGGACACTATGTATGTGGGCCAAACATGGCAGTTTCGTTATCTTAAAGTTAAATATTTAGTACTCACCATAGTCGCAGTGACTATTGCAGTGGCAACAACTGCCTCGATAGACTACCTAATCGGTAAGTCATCCGACTACAACGGTATTATCGGGTGGTTACTTAGTTGACAGGTGAAATAATCATAGGACACGCCTTGTGGCAAGTACTTACACACGGTCACACCTTTGTACCCATTAATGTAGGCATCTACGGCGCAAGCGAATCCGGTAAAACGACACTGGATCAGCAATTCACTACCCGAGGAGAGATACGCCACCTTGGGGAGGACGACAGAACACACCACAAGACTACTTGGAGAGGGATCAACAAAATGCCCGAGGCAACCAAGAAAAGAATCAAGTCAAGTGGCATGAAAAAGACACTAGTATCAAGAGATATCGGGGGACACGCCGAATACCACTCCATGTGGCTTAGAGATATGATCCAAAGAAAGGTCTCAACTGTTATAGTAGTAATAGATCATAGACATATGGTTAATACTAAGAACATAGATAATCAGCTAGCTCTCAGCTATCTTGTAGATGCTCTGGGAAAAAGCAGGGTTCCTAAAGGACTCTCATTCCGTGCATGGCTGCGAGCTAAACGATATGCACCGCAGAGAATAATCATCCTAGCTAACAAGGCTGACGAATGGATGGATGATGAGTGTCACGCACAGTGGGAGAAGGGATTTATTGCTCGACATAGTGTGTTTGACGTCTTCAGAGAAGATCTCTATCGTCTCCAAAAGATGAATATACCTGTAGTATTAGACGCAATTAGCGCGAGATACGGGTGGAACATCGAGGACAGCGTTTTGAAGGGGATAAATATATGACTAGTAAAACAGAATCAACAAGAATTATTCGGGCCCAAGTCAAGACGTACCGTGACGCCATTACTCGCCAGGTGCTTGATGCCAAGAAAGGGGGTATCGTAGGCGATTCGTTCTATCGGGAGAAGTGGGGTTTCGATAAACTATCAGCAGAAATAGAGTGGGTTGGGCTGCAACGCCAACTACAAGTCATGGGAGAATACTGGATTCGTAGAATTGACACCGTCGGCCTAGATGAAGCGCGAGTCGAGTTTTCTAAGCAGTGGGGAGCCAAGCACCGTAATCGAAGAGATAAGAACATTCAGAAAGATATGGATGACGTATTCTACCGCTTCAATGAGGCAACAGACGGAGTGATGAACCAATGAACGATTTTCAACAACAAAGGATGATACATATGATGGGACAAATGCCTCAACACAACGAAGAAGGATACGACGATATGGTAGCAGCGGTTGATTTCGAGACATCGAAGAACCCGAATCCAAAGAAGCAACGTCGCGAGAACATCAAGCGGGCCATTAAAGCACTCAGGCCGGTGAAAAGAAGTTTATTTATCCCTGGATACCGCCGAAGAAAGTCTCACCAGTGCTCAGTTGATGGGATCGACTGTAGAGACAAGGACTACGGAGATCTCTTTTCAATGTACTTCCGAAACACTGTAACGCTAGAAGTACAACCATTCCGACACTGGACTGGAGTACTGCCAGGTAAGGGACGCCAGTTAGATTCGACACTTTGCCCACAACACATGATGCTATACCACAGCCTCATGGAGTGGATAGAGCAAGAAGATGCCGAAGCAGACCCGGGGTTCCTTGCACGCTTAGCAAAGAGGGGCGTAGCATTCGTACCGATCAAGCGCCACAAGGATGAAGAATCCAGCAATCCGCTAATTGTTAAATACACACCGATCATTATGGAAATGATGAAGGACGGCATACCTATGCACCACTATGTTAATCCTATTACCGGAGAGAACGATTTGACCACTATTATTTTAGATAATAGAGTGCTTAAAGCTACAGCTCCAACAGGCAACAAGCTTTCCAGCATGGATATGGCCAAGTATTATCAGGTAGTAGAGCAAATGGGACAACAGGACCATCAGCGATAACTATCACACCAATATTAGGCAGTTTACGCCGAATACTTGAGGTGATTAGTAGCGAAGTCCATATATCCTAGTAGCTAGTGGGACTATCATGCCAGTCTGGGGACGAGGACAAACCAACCCAACGTCGCTTACTCCACCAGGAGTAGGTAACGGTGTTACGAACGATCAAATGAATATGTTTGCTAACGCAGCACAAAGTTCAGGATTAACCGATATGGGTATGGGCATGCTCGACCAAGCAACAGGCGGAATGAAAAATGAAGATCAAGTGCAAATGCTGTACCAATTGATGGCGACTCATCCTAATGAAGTAGCTTTATTCCATTTAGAATATCCAAATTACATGAAAGAGTTCTCTAGCTTGATCGGATTGATCGTTCGCAAAGAACTCTACGCGTGGTTCAGCTCAGGATCTATCGCTACAACCATTAATGCAGAAAAGGCAGCGGCTTCAGGGTATTCAACAATCACCGAAGAAAACATCGAGGCACAGATCGCTAAAGTCATCCCGGCACAAGAGATGCAGATGAAGGTCAATGAGGCCGACATGAGAGCAATGGGTATGATGAACGGGCACCAACAAAATCAGATGCAAAACCAGCACATGCAACAGCAACAGGCCTACCAACAACAAATGTACGGACAACAACAACAACAACAAATGTACGCGCAACAGCCTCCACAACGCCCAGGGATGGGCTCTGCGCTGGGTTCATTCGGATCCAGCTTGATTAGAGGAAGCCTCGGTTTACCTCAAGCACAGCAACAACCACAGCAGATGTATCCACAGTGATGGTGGTATCGTGACAAGCATCCCACCACCAGGCCAAAGTATCGACACGTATCCTAATTCGGTTCTTACTCAAACCCAGTTAGATATTCGAGAAAAGGCCAAGCTTCTAAAACAGTATAATGCAGATAAGAAAGTTATTGTGGATCTGGTTGAGAAGAACCTCATGGCTGCACCAGCGTTCTGGGCAGTACACTTTGGATTAAACCCCCAAGAAGGTATGGTTACTGCAGTCGATGCGACCGGCGCCGCACTCAAGCCAGCACTGTTTAAGCTAAATGCAGACGGCACGCTACCCGAGTCAACTCCAAGCCAAAAAATAGCCCTCGCCGATGAGGTGATGAATTATGCAAACCCATCGGCGGCAGAGAACAACGTAACAAAAGAATCAGTTCTTGTAGTAATAGGTGCGCTACCTCAGAAGTATAACATAGAAGCTAAGATAACTGAATTGAGTAATGAGATGAAGATCGCAGCGGAGCAAGTCATTTACAAGTTAGAAGGTAAGCCCGATCCAGATTCCTACAAGATATTTTTTGAAGGAATGAAGAGGCTCCCGACAGCTGCATTGAGAAACCATACCTCGAATTACATTCCCACCCCGTGGCATAAGTCATGGGGATATGTTACTCTAACTCATAGTACCGCAGGCGCAGCGAATGCAGGAGCGCCTCAGGCCTCGACCCTGACCTCCAAACACGAGATGGTAAGGAACAAGGGGCACTTGTCATCGGCGAATAGCACCATATGGAACACAAACCACACCATACCGGGGATCAACCTTCACGTCGAAGCAATTCAGCAGTTTTATTTTAATGCGTACGCGGGTGACCCGAAACATTTCTGGGAGACCATAGCTACACACAGACTAGTGGTTGAACACGATACAGACTACAGCTCATACTTTATGACAGTCAGAATGGTCAAAGTTAATCCTAATACTGGTGCACCGAAAAGCCGAGGGACTGTGGTAGCCACAGCACGCGTGGCAGATTATCGCCAGGGCGGAGGGTACAGACTCCTCTCTGAGGTTCAGCGAGCAATGTTCCCAGATGTGGTTATTTCTGAACCAGGAAAGAACCCTAAAATTCTAACATCGACCGAGTCGTATTACGCAAAAGAGTTAATGGAAGCGCAGCAGATCTGGAAGTCCACTCCACGAAAAGACATAACACCAGTGGTAGGTATTATTATGCAAGATTGGAAGATGCCCGTTATGGATCAGTCTTATGGAACACAAAAAAGCCTAACTTCTAGTCAGATTAGTCAGATTCTCAGCTATAGGGGACTAAAGTCCAGTAATACCAAGTCGGTATACGCCACAGGGCCAGTCAGCAAGATGCCTCGGAAGCCCATAGCTGTGATGCAGGTAAGATACTATCTGCAAGACACAGAGACTGAAAATGCAATGCGCAGGCTTCTTATCGGAAGCGACAAGAATCCTAGTGCACCAGAGATCTGGAAAGATCAGATGAACCCGTCGGCGACCCATTACACCAATGTTATGAAGGGGGTCTATGCTATCTTAGATAATCCATGGATATACATGCGAAGTATCGATGACTTGTTCAGTTACAAGGCGAGACTCCCAGGAATTTACTATCCTAGTTATGCTCACCTCACCGCCGAAGAAATCTTTGGAAGTCACGCTAGTGACATACTTAGTAAAGACAGTAACGGAAGATACAATGAAGCCGAGCTGAATATTCTTCTTACCAGCATAGAAAAAGTCTTCACCCAAGCCGGGTGGCCGACGAGTTCACCGCTACCACTATTCAGTGCGCCCGTTAATGATGAACAAGATTTACTTTTCATCCGCACCAAGTTAAATCAGGCACTTGAAGGACCAGATTACCCCAAGCCCCGCGAGATGTACTTACCCGAGACAATCAACCGTAAGTTAAATGCTAACGGAGCATTTTCAAACGGTCTCGGACCAAAGTACAACGCCGATACGAAGAGATATTTCTATAACCAACAACGAGTCTACTATCATAGTCTTTACACTATGTCAGGAGTCACGATCAGGACACACAAGCGTGTTGGGAAGATTCAGCCGATGACGGATATAGTATCGAAAGCTCGAGCTTCACAGAATCAAATGGGTTCACTTAACGACTTAAATACAGCGGGAACCGTCGGTGTAATAGGCGGAGGGTTAGCACTGGTTGCGTTAGGTTACGCGGTCAGTAGGAATCGCAGTCGTTAATAGAAGCAACAGTATGGGGTCATATGATGGTAGCGAGTCGTAATCAACAACACGTCATGCATCGGGCTTTCGGTTCGACGCCAAATGGCTCTCTACCCGCCTATGGTGCAGTAGGCGAATTAAACAACTACTTGGGTAATATGCCAAGTGTTTCTATGCGAGGGCTGGGAGCAGCACCTAAGCCAGATATGAAGCCGACTCTCAAAGGAGAAATAATCGACAGTGTTGAGTTCGGTAGCAAGTTTGGATGGTGTGCCATTTACATCATCGCTAGAAATAAAAAATCAAGATCCGCGGGAGAATATCAAGGATATACTACTGAATACGCAGTACAGTACATCGCCCCAACCAACAAAATAGCCAAGACTGTAGGAGAATACCCAACATTGGCCGCCGCACAAATAGTAATGGTGCAGCAACAAGAATCTCTCAGAAACACTGGAGCCACTTCTGGTGGACTTTCAGGATTTTCAGGACCTCCGGGACTAGGATGGTCATGGGATCGCATCAGTTTCAGTTCTAAATATCTTGCACCGCTAACTGTCGGAGCCATGTGGATCGGAGCGGGCTTCCCAGGAGCTAAGACTGTAGCCAAATATATCGGCGTATTCATAGACGAACCTAAAGAGGCGGTCCAAAATGGATTACTTATAGTTGGGTTCCTCGGATTTTCAGGAATGATCTTATCAGGAGATGCACCTATCGCACCCACAACAGTAGAATATGCACGAAACGCAGATGGAACCTATGTTCTTGATGCAGATGGAGCACAGATTCCAATAGTGGAGGTATCAGTATGAGAAGTAGATTTTTCGGAGCAGGAAGTCAAGACGATGACGAAGACGACGAAGACGATTACGACATGTCAGGATTCGTAGGGGATCAAGTACCTCCTAAGCCGACTATTGTGGAACGACCACGAGGAGCACAAGCAGTAACTCCACATATTCCCGCCGCAACTGATGACAGCGAATCTATGGGATCTTCTTCTTATGGTGGTCCGACCAATCGAGTGAGAACCAATCCAGCTTCATCAATTAACTATGCTCCATCGTTTGTACAAGACGTGTCTCCAGAAGACGCAGGCAAGTTTCGAGGATTCAACCCATTGTGGGCCTCAGACAATGCTATGGCTCCTAAAGCAATAGTCGCCATGAAGACACTAGGTCTTAGCGTCGCAATGGTAACTGCGTTCCCCGCACTTAGACGAGGAGTTACAGGGAAGACCGGAATGGCCTTCGTTGCAGGTAACTATGCGTACCTTTCAGGATCACTAGGATATAATCACGGAGTACTGAACGGTAACATTGGAGATAAACACTTCATTATTGCACATTCAGGTAAGATAGTATCACATGCCGCACTAGGATTTTTGGCATATAAGCTAATATCGAGGGCGTATTGAAAATGAGTTACTACGGAAACGGCGGTCCTTCCCAAGATGGCGGGTTTTTATCTGGCATCAATAGAGGATCTCAGAGATTGCACGCAGCTCGATCAAATAGGCTACGGCACGCTAACATGAATGGCTTCGGTGAGGTCGAAGTGGCAAAGCAACGCTATCCCTACACAGATAGAATCGTGGACTACGTTGAGCAGGATATGAAGGATCCTGCGGATCTCGCTAAAGCATCAGCAGCATACAACACGGCTCGAGGCGACTATCTCCGAGAGAAGGCATTACTAACAAATATGCCAGCGGGAGCAACCGAGGTAGATATCACCAATCAGAAAAATGCTGTGCAGTTTTTACAACAAGAGATGGAAAAAGCCCGTCTGGTTCTCGATAAGGAAATATCTTCAGGACCCTATGTCCGAGAATACAAAGCATGGAGTGTCGGCAGTACAGCAGTGATAGCACTGGGCGCTCTTGGAGTGTATATTGTGTTTAAGAACAGAGGATCAACAAGAAGAACTCCAGGTGACAAACCATCAATGTATGCAGTCTTTGGCTAATTAGTAACAGTCATATAGGCAACGAAGGGTGGTTTAGTTATGGCAGGCCCATTAGACGTCAAAGTAACTGTAACCGGACCCCTCAAGGATATCTTGGGTAAATCAACGATTAAGCGTAAAGATATTCTCAAGCAACTCTGGCATGGGAAGAACGGAATCCACGCACTCGGTCTGCAAGGATCTGCGGGCGACACTGTCAAATCTAAAGGAAAGACCTACAAGGGTGGTCAAGTCGTCCATTGTGGAGATAATCCTGATTGGAAAAAGATGTGTAGCGGAAAGGCTAAGGTCTCCATGACTGAAGTTCTAGCCTACGCGTACAAGTACGTTAAGGATTAAACAACTTTAAGTTCACGCCCTCTGTGCGACAGATATGGGTGCAGCAGAAACGGGAGTAACATTCGGGATGGTGGCCTCGTTTGCGGCATTATTCTATGCATTCAAAAACGATTTCTGGATGTTCGACGAGGACAAAGCAGCGTCCCCTAAAGCAATAAATTACGTGATCAGGCTTAATAATCCGATCACCGTTGAAGGAGAATATTGGAAATCAATATCGGACGACGTCTTCCGCTTGCATTTCATAAATCAGGATCCTCAACCGTACCGTCGTTATGGAGAAGTCAATACAACGTACGCGCATGAAAAGATGTTCGATGTCGTAATAAATGAAGTCCCAGGCTACATCACAGAATTGCGACTGCTCAATATCGATCCCGAGGGTGACAAGGCTTGGGGCGATAGGAAGATATCGGCTGAACGCTTATACAATACTGAAGTCTTGCAGCGCGGCGAATTTAACCATCCCACATCATATATAACTAACGAAGCGATAACCAATCAGGAGACTTTCCCTCTGTCAATAGTTGTGGTACACAAAACACGAGGAAGACGCTATCGGAATAAAATTGATTATGCGACGATTAAATTAAGCAAACCAACACACATCGATATAAAACCAAAATCCGTGACAGTCCACGTTACTGGTGATGTCTCTAAAATCGACTACGATAATAATTCTAAATGGAATGATTATTGGGGAACAGAACCGACTGGTGAGTTTAGAGATGCCCACGGACAAGGCAAAGTTTAAACAACTTTAAGTTCACTTCCCCTGTGCGATAGGTATGGGTGCAGAGGCAGGAGTAAGTTTAGCTGCACTAGCAACGGCAGGTATCGTTGGATATTATATCTATACATTAACTGATAAAGACCCCAAAAAGCCTGCGCCCCCGCCGCGTTCAAGAGGCAACCGTGGAACCGACAATGAAATCGATCAAGCAGCAGACGAGCTGCGAATCAAAGAAGAGCACGCCGCTATGTGGGAGCATCAGCAGCGACTGCAGCTACAGAAAGAGGAGCATGCCGCTTGGCAGAAGCGACAACAAGCAGAGGCGGCTGCGGCCAAGCGCAAGGCAGAGCAGGAGGCATATTCCAAGCTCATGGCAGAAGAAGCGGCCAGGCGCAAGGCAGCAGCAGATGCGGTCAAGCGCAAGGCAGCAGAAGAAGCGGCTAGGCGCAAGGCAGCAGCAGATGCGGCAGCAGGAGCGGTGACAGGTGTGGCCTTTAGTATAGATTTAAAAGAACATTTTACACCATCTCAGATAGAACAAGTCAAGAATGACCTCCATAATATTAATGGTTGGCATCTCAGTTACTCTCTATCTGGATGGACCCCAATAGGATTTAGTAAAAACGACTCCATATGGAATATTACCAATGGGGTGTTGCATATAGGTACATTTGTCATATCCAAAATAGCCAATATTCACGAAGACAATAATTATGCGCATAAGACTGGCATGGGCCATAACGGTCACCCTGGAATTCTAATTATCAAAAATAACATATCAGAGGACTCTAACCAGAGTATCCAGTTAAACTTCGATAGCAGGGAACGGACATGGAATGGTGAATCTTACGATCTGACCTATGCAACATTTACCACAAGCAGTAGCCCAAGTGGGATGTATAGTCATGCCTTCACACCAATTTATGCAAAATGGGTGCAAAACGGAACAAGAATCGTGGGCCCAGTATAACTTTAATCGGGGCTTTAAACGAACAACAACGCCCAAGTAGTTAACTGACCGATCGCCGCTAACCCGATCGCGATTACCATTATACGTTGAGTAACTATCCAACGGTGCTCCATTTTGTCAGCCATCTCAGTTAGAGAACTCTTAAGTGTGTTTCTATCTTCTTCTGAAATGGAGATCTGTAAATTTAGATCTCCGAGCATAGATCCGAGATCTAGCCCGAATGGCTTAGAGTCCTTTTGGGGAGTGCCACGTGGTCTATCTTCAGGCTGGGCAGGGTTCGTATCTTCAGTTCTCAAAATATC
>Ga0307985_10000863_pt1 | contig 17382 bp, 13 predicted proteins | sample EllFjometageno80_FD_203155 | JGI IMG/M metagenome (GOLD analysis project Ga0307985, IMG submission 203155) | Marine microbial communities from Ellis Fjord, Antarctic Ocean - #80 | ecosystem: Environmental > Aquatic > Marine > Unclassified | place: Southern Ocean | collected 2014-10-09 | reverse complement strand
ACTTTTATTGTTGGCTCAGTAACAGCAAAACTAACCTCAGCTTCTTCTCTTTTTTGAAGTAAAAATAAATATAAACTTTCTTTTATAACCTGATTTCGTTCTATTGCGCGTAAAATTTTCTCCTTCTCAGGCAGATTAGATACATCTTTGTTTAATTTTTTGCTTTGTAAGGTTAACTGACTTTTTGTTTGCTGTAGTTGGGTTAAATAATTCTTTACTGTACTTAGTATATTTGCACGATTATCTTGTATTGCTCTATCTAGTTGCATTACAGAAGGATTATTTAATCCAGCGCTTATAATTAAGTTTTTATGCTCAAGTATTATGTTGTTAAAATCCTTAATTAGAAAATTTATTTTACTATTATTAATTCCAATATTAGCAGGTAATAAATCATAATTGTTCTTTTTAAACGATTCATCTAATAACTTAGCTATAGCAATCTGATTTTCTAAATCTAATAATCGCTGATCTGACTTTGAGCTTAGCTCTAAACTAAGCGATGAATTGGCTGTAATATCAATCAGATTATTATTAAGCTTATAGAGTTTTTTCTGTATTTCAATAGAATCAAGTTCGTTTGAGAGTATTATATAACGTTCATTAACAAAATCAATAGTACGTTTATGTATCATTTGTCTATCCGAAACTCCATCTTGGTTAAATACATCTATTAGCGTATTTAATACAACTTTAGAATATTCTGAGCTCTCATTTTCTGTATTAAGCAGTATAATATCACTTTCTTCTCCTAGCCTTGTTAATGATAAGGATCTTTTTAATCGACTAACAGTATTTTTTGTAGTAGAAAAAACAACCTTATATATCTCATCATCAGAAAATAAAGCCCTTGTTTTATCCCAGCTGATATTAAATGGCAAACTATGCGGTATTGTATAAGTACTGTTAGTATTAAAAAGATAATTAGTATCATTATTAATATCATTGATCTCAATACCTTCATTATTTAAATGAATATAAAATTCTAATTCTTCTTGAATACTATCATTTAATATCACTTGCTCAAATTGAAAAGGAAAATGAGTTAGTCTAGATGTCATAATGTCTCCAACACTATAAAAGTTAGTATTTAAATTTTGCTTTTGGATTACCTTAGTTAGTATGGTATAAGATGATAATAATTCCATCTCATTTTCAAGATTTATTTTATTATTACTAAACAGATCACTTGCTGAAGGTAATTCTAAGGAAGATTCTTTTTTATCTAATATTTTTATTTTTGCACTCGTACTGTAAATATCATGTGAATATTTTATGTAAAAAAAAGATGCTAATAAACATATAGTTATAGACAAAACAAACCAACGCCAAAAAAATAAATATTTAAATATCTCTTTTTTAATATCAACTTGACCTTCTATATTTTCTTGATTAAAATTATCGTTTAGCATTGTTTTATTTATTTATAATAAGAAGTGTGATGCTTAGTAATAAAGAGGATATGGAGGCAATAGTTTGTGGGCTACCTATAAAGCCGGCACTTTTTATTCGACTATAATTAGGATTAACAATAATAACATCATTATTTCTAATATAATAAGAAGGATGATCTAAAAAATCTTTTGATGTAAGATCTAATTTCCTAGTTGATCGTATTCCGTTTATTTCTCTAATTAAGGTGATATTTTTGCGTTTTCCATATATAGTTAAATCACCAGCATAACCCAGAGCTTGTAGTAGTGAGAGATTATTTTCTATAAAGCTAAATGTGCCTGGACTAGCAACGTCTCCTAGTACAGTAAATTTTCCATTCAGTAAGCGTACAGTTACTGTCGGCCTTACAAGATGCCCACCATCTGACAATAGTTTAGCAATTTTTTTCTCTAATTCTGAAATAGTTCCTTCTACTTTCAGTATTCCTAAAACAGGAAAATTAATAGTATAATCGGACGAAATAAGGTAGCCTTCAAGTGGCAATAAATTAATATTGGATGCAGCACCTGTTTTTTGAGAAATTCTATTGTATATAACCGAAGCTTCTGGAAGAATACTATGAACTTCTATACTAAGTATATCATCTGCCTGAATTGTATACGCTATTTTTTGTTTATTGATATCTGTAAAATTAAAGCTATCTAATTCATTTAGGTAAGTTATGCCTCTTTTTGATGAGCAAGAACTTATCATAAAAAAAATAACAATAATAAACATTAACTTTCTCATATTCTCTAATTTTTGATTTACAAATATACGATTTAACAAAGGAAAATGATTTTTTTCAATCCTATTAATAGTTTCTCATTTGAGATTTTTTAACTTTCTGCTTGAAATAATTCAAAACTAATTTTCATTAGTTGTCTAAAAACTTCGATTTGGCAAATCTTTAAACCATTTTTCGTAAAGCTTAGAATTAGGAACCAGAATCACCCAAGCTGTCATGAAAATTAATTGTAAATCTAAAAATAAAGAACAATTAGTTTGATACCATATTTCAAGTTCACCTTTATAGGGTAGTATTATTTCTTTATAGCATTCATGAGGCGTTAGTTCAGATTCTGTCAAAATTCTCTCTTCATCTCTAAAAACTATAGAACCTATTCCTGTTAAACCTGGCTTTACATTATAAACAGAATTTTGAAAATTCAAACTATATCTATTAAAACCAGCCCTCATTAAAGGTCTTGGTCCAATGACAGAAATATCACCCATAAATATATTGAATAATTGTGGGAGTTCATTTAATTTAGATTCTCTAAGAAATTTACCAACTTTAGTGACTCTAGGATCATTTCGTAATGTTACATCACCTGTACCAATATTTGGACTATTTTTAACCATAGTAGCAAATTTATAAATCATGAAACTCTTTGTTTTATACCCTACTCTTTCTTGGAGATAAAAGATTTCACCTTCGCCTGTTAATTTAAGTATTACTATAATTAAAATTAAAATTGGTGAAAGCAATATAATTGCGATGCTAGACAAAATAATATCAAATATGCGTTTAAGAATTAAGTACATGTGTTATAGAATTTTTTTATTGTTTCAACAACTTTTTCAATATCCTCTTCTGTTATACCTGTTGAACAAGGAATTGACAAACAACTATCATGAATCTTCTTGCAATTATCTATTTTTGTTATGTAATGACAGTTTTTATACATAGGCAACTGATTCATTGGCATCCAAAAGGGTCTACTCATTACTTTATTAGCATTCAGATATTTCAATAATTCTTTCTGATATTTTGTTTTGATAGTGAATAACCAATCATTATGTTCTACCTCATCATTGACGTGTTGAAACTCTATATCACCAACTCCAAGAAGATGCTCTCTATAGTAATTTCCTATATGTTGTTTTTTCTTTACAAAAGAAGGCAACTGTTCCATTTGAGCAACTCCAATGGCTGCTAATACATTGACAAGTCGATAATTATAACCAACCTCATCATGATAATAAAGCATAGGATCAACCTTAGCTGTAGTAGTAAGATGTTTAGCCTTCTTTGCTAATAACTTATCATTCGTAACAATTACACCACCACCACCTGTTGAAATGATTTTATTTCCATTAAAACTAAAAACACCCAACTTATTAAATGTTCCAGCAGATTGGCCTTTATATTTGGACCCTAATGCTTCTGCGGCATCTTCTACAAAAGACATGTTATACTTTTCACAAATGAACTTAAATCTATCTACATCAAAAATATTTCCTTGAATGTGAACAGGCATAATCGTTTTTACACGTCTACCATCTGAAATAAGAATACGTTCACCCTCTGAATTTACAGATGTTTTATTATCTAAAAATTCATCTAAAAGATCTAGATCCATCTGCCAAGTTTTTGGATCCGCATCAATTAATATTGGATCTGCACCTGTATATTTTATAGAATTTGCACTTGCTACAAAAGTCATATTCGAAACTATAACATAATCTTTTGCTTTAACACCAGCTAATATTAGAGCTATATGAAGTGCTGCAGTTCCGTTCATGGTTGCAATACCGTATTTCGCACCAGCATAATCTGCTACTATCTGCTCAAATTTATCTACATAACTCCCTGCTGAGGAAATCCAACCAGTTTCTAGACATTCTTTAACATATTTTAACTCATTACCAGAAATATTTGGAACACTAAGTAATACAGTTTTTTCTTTTTCATTCATTATTTACTTTTTTTATTATCATAAAATGACTCATGAAGATCTTTATTTTTATCCAAATAATCAACGTACCAATTTATAGTGTCTTTTAATCCATCCTTCCAACTAACCTTAGGATCATAGCCAAGATCTTTTTTAGCTTTACTAATATCGGGGCAACGTCTAGCAACAGATCCTGGATATGTAGGAGCATCTACATACTCACCTTTAAACCCCATTAATTCTCCTGTATACTGAATTAACTCTTTAATTGTAATTTCTTCTTGAGTACCAATGTGATAAATCTCACCATTTCCACCTTTTTCCATTGCTAAAACTGTCCCATTTACAGCATCATCAATATGATTAAAGGCTCTTGTCTGATCTGCTCCATATATTTTAAACGGATTCTCACCATTTAAAAAGCGTTGAGCTAAATGAGGTATGACATGTTTGAATCCCATTCTTTGTCCATAAACGTTATGGTACCTTACAATGGTACATTCAAACCCAAGTTTACTTGAATATTGAATAAATCCTGATTCTCCTAACATTTTCGTAACTGCATATGTAAACCTTGGGTGAGTTATATCTTGAATTGTCAACGGCACTTCTTCAGCTGTTGGAATTTGATAATTAAAAGCCTCAACGGTTCCTGCATAACATTCGCTAGTAGATGTAAATACTACTTTACCACATTTACTACTTCTAAGCCACTCTAGAGTGTTATAAATTAAAGCCGTATTAATTCTAATAATCTCATGTGGCATCTCATTTACGTAATCAACACCTACTACTGAAGCTAACATATAAACGTAATCATAGTCTCTTTCTAGTTCTAGAAAGCAATTTGATTCCGTAAAATCTCCAGAAACAATCCTAATATCATGCTCATCAACAAGAGATTGTAATGAAGAATCTATTTTCCCGCCAGCTCTAAAAAAATTATCAGCTATTGTAATTTTATAACCACCTTTTTCTGCCAAATATTTGGCAATACTAAAGCCAATAAATCCAGCTCCACCTAATAATAATACTTTTTTCATTTTTTTTATTTTAATTTATATCTCCTCTTCCGACTACTCGAACTTTATGTTTTTCACTCAATTGTGAAATTTGTGAATTTGTAAATAAACCTACAGTATCAAAGATAAATAATCCCTCTTTTTTCAAAAGTAATGTTATTAAATATTCGGAGTCTTTATATTCTTTGTGAGCTGTAGTAATAACAACTATATTTAATTCTGATTCAAAAACCTTATCAATACTTTCATCAACTTTAAGACCTACTTCCTCCCAAAATCTAACATAAGGGTCATGTAGTTCTATTTTTGCACCATCTTTAATTAAATAATTATAAAATGGTTCGACGGGGGTATATCTGGTATCTCCAACATCACTTCGATAAGAAACTCCTAATAACAATATTTTTTTTCCATTTAAATCATTAATTTCTTTTTTCAAAAACTGATAAGCATAAAGTGGCATTTTATCGTTTATTTGAACACCTTTTATACTCTGATCTAATCCGTCTTTAGCTTCAAAAAGATTTTTTTTAGACCAAGAAGCTAATAAAGGATCTTTAGTTAAACAATAACCTCCAACTCCAATACCTGGATACATTAAGTTTTTATGCGTAGGTCTCATTCTTATCGCACCTACTACTTCATATAAATTAACACCAGATTCTTCTGCAAAACGGGACCATTCTACAGCAAAAGCAATATTCATAGCACGATAAGAATTTTCTAAAACTTTTGCCATTTCTGTAGCATTAGTACTTCCTAATCTAGTAAGTGGATATTCTTTAGTTGAAATTATTGTTTTTAAGAATTGTTCTACAGAATCTGCTGACTTTTCGTTAATTCCTGAATATACTCTGTAAAAATTCTGAATAGAATCTATATAGTTCGGTCCTGGCATAACTCGTTCATAAGAATGACCTAATTTAAATTTATCAACTGAAAGTCCTCTTTTTATTAAACATTCTTTGATAATTGGATATGCTACTTTTTTTGATGTTCCTGGTGGTACAGTAGTTTCTATTAAGATTAATACATCTTCTTTACAATTTTCACCAATTGTTTTCATTGCTTTTTTAAACGCTGTTAAATCTACTTCAAAATCATTAAGCTCTCCGTAAAAATCTGAATCTTTAGCTACATCTAAATTAATATCTACAATGATTACATCTGCCTTTGTATATGCATACGAATCAAATGTGGCTAAAAGATTCTGTTTTTGTTTTGCAGTATTATAAAACTCCTGTATTTTTGGATCTGATGCTATCACAGGAAATAAACCCTCGTTAATTGATTTAATTTTCCAAAATGTATCCTTTCTAGGAAGATCAACTCCTATTACTGCATAATCACCATTTATTGCGTTAGCACAAACTAAAGACATAACTGCTCCTACAAAGCCTAAACCTTGAACGGCAATTACCGGTTTATTATTTTTTGAGACAAATTCATCGATACTAATAGTATCGTCTATTACATCAGGAATGATGTACGTTTTTCCATTTAATGGATTAATTGATTCTTGTTTATTTTTCATATAGTTTTACTTGGGTTACCTGCTACTTTTGTATTATCTAAAATATCATTAATTACCACTGCTCCTGCGCCAACAGTAACATTACAACCTATTTTCACACCTTGTTTTACAACAGAATTAGCGCCTATGAAACTTCCTTTTCCAATTAGCACATTACCAGATAATACTGCCCCAGGGGCAATGTGGGAAAAATCCTCTATTATACATTCATGCTCAATTATAGATCCAGTATTAATAATACATCCATTTCCAATTTTCACTTGTGAGTTTATAATCGCACCTGCACATACAAGCGTTTGAAACCCAATATTAACTGTATTAGAGATAATAGAATTTGGGTGAATTAAATTAATATTAAAATCTAAGTTGGGAAGTTTTTTATATATATTTTTTCTAATCATATTATCTGCTATACAAATAAATACTTCTTGCTCAGAATTCATGTTTTGTTCTTCTCCTAAATAATTTAATTCATAGGGGTTTTCATTTTTTTTATTTAAGTCACAATAACCCCCTATAATTATATCATTTAGCAAAGCTATTTCAATACATACATAGGCATGTCCTGAATATCCGATTATATTTATTTTTTTTTTCATAAAACATTTTTATAAGATTCGTATTCATTCAACAAGGTATTCCAATATAATTTTTGCTCATAATTTTTCACAATGTTGGATCTCGAATTTTTACAACAAGCAATATATAATTTTTTATCCATAAAAATTCTTAGCATTGATTTTTTTAAAGACTCTACATCTTTACTGGGAACAACGATACCATTGAAATCAGTTTGAATAATTTCATTACATCCATTAATATCTGAGACTACACTTGGTAATCCCATAGCCCCAGATTGCATAACAACATTTGGAAAGCCTTCTCTATAACTAGGAAATACTAATGAGTTTGATATGGCAAAAAATGGTCTTACATCATTTTGATATCCTGCTGAAATTATTTTATCCTGACTACTAATTAATAGTTTAGTTTTTTCACTTAATGGATCGAGCTCATCCTCAAAAGGACCAACTAGTAACAACTTTATTTCTTTTAAATTTAAACATAATTCATTAAAAACTTCAACCAATTCATTTATTCCTTTGTCTGCAACTAACCGACCAACAAAAATAAAAACAAAATCATTTCTTTCAATTCCCAATTCAGATTTTAATTTATTATTTTCCTTATATGAGAATAATTCAGAATCGAAATATGAAGTATCAATTCCATTAGAACTTCCAATTCCAATTACTCTTAGTTTATCTTCAGTAGTAAATCGATTTTTTAATATAATATTTTTTAACCCAAACGAATTAGGGTATACTTTTGTAGAACATTTATATGTTAATTTTTCAACAAAATTTAAAACAACCCTTTTTAGTCCGGTAGCCTCCATTAGAGGAAGACCTGCAACCGTATGAAGCCTTACTGGAACTCTGGCAAAAAAAGAGGCTACCATGCCCACTACACCTGCTTTAGGCGTATGTGTATGAACAATATCTGGCTTCTCCTTAATAAGTAAACGATATAAACTGAAAGTAGCTATTAAGTCTTTGAGTGGCGTTATTTTTCTTGTGAATGGAATAATAAAATGGCTACATTTTTCATTTTCAATTACATCTTTCAATTCTTTACCATCAGAACTAATCATTATAACATCAAAACCATTTTCACTCATAAAAGACATTTGACCTTTTAGTAAGTATTTTAAGGACATTGGAATAGTAGTTATGCGGATAAGCTTTTTATTCATTAGTTGGCATATGATTTTTGTACCATTTTTGAAAACAAAAATAAGTCCATACTTTAAAAGTGTTATCTTCCTGACCACTTAAATGACGGTTAACTAATTGTTCTATAGAAAAATAATTAAATAAGTTTTGTTCTTCGATAAAACTTTTATTACAAAAATAAATTAACTCATCTTTCAAAAATGATCTTAACCAATCACCTACAGGAACCCCAAAACCTTTTTTTGTTTTTTCAAGGAAATTAGAAGGAAAGACATCTTTAAATGATTCTTTAAGAATGTATTTCTTAGAAGTCCTGTTAATTAAATATTTTTCAGGTAATGTGTTAGTAAAATCCCATAATTTTTTATTTAAAAATGGAGCTCTACATTCAAGTGAAGACAACATACTTGTTCTATCAACTTTAACCAACATATCACCTTCTAAACTTATATGCTTGTCAATATTTCTTAAATCTGAAAGAGAATCTGATTTAATTAATCCAATATTATTTTTGTAGTAATCAAAGGTTCCTTCTGAGCTGTTTATTAATATTTTATTTACTTCACTCTCTTTAAATCCTAAAGAAATCATATTCCAATAGAAGTTATTATTATAATCAATTGAATCGAGAGTTTTTCTAATTTTAAATTTAATCCCTCTGTCATCATCTTTTGATCTTAAAAAAAAAGAAGATGTATTTTGTAATAATTTATGAGCCTTTTCAGGAACTACATTAGTGTATATATTATTTATGTTATTAATATAATATTTATTGTACCCTCCAAAAACTTCATCTCCACCATCTCCTGTTAAAGCTACCTTAACATGATTACTAGTTTTCTTTGAGACTAAATAAGTGGGCAATGCTGAGGAATCCGCAAATGGTTCATCAAAATTATTTAATATTTTATCTAAATCAGAATACAAACTTTTTTCGCCAATTATAAATTCATGATGTTTACTATTAATTAATTTTGCAACTACTCTAGATTTTTCTGTTTCATCAAATTTTTTCTTATCAAACCCTATAGAAAACGTGTTTATTCTATTTTCTACATTTTGTGACAAACAATAACTTACAATTGATGAATCAACGCCCCCAGATAAAAAAGTTCCAATTGGCACATCAGAAATAGATCTCGATTCAACTGATTTCATAACTAAATCATGTGTTATTTTTTTAGCATCATTGAAATTAATTTTTGAAATAATTTTGGGTTTTGGTTTAGAAATAATATTTTCAGAAACATCAAGTGTTTTAATATCTATTTCTAAATAATGATTTGGGAGTAACTTTTTAACTTCTTTATAAATAGTATAAGGTGCAGGTATATATGTTAACTGAAAATAAAGTGATAATGCATTCTTATCAATTTTTTTTTTATCCTCAAAAACATTTACGATAGATTTTAATTCCGAACTCCATATTATTTTGTTATCCCTTTTAGTATAATATAATGGTTTCTCACCAAAATAATCTCTAGCAATAAATATTTTATTTCTGTTCTTATCAAGAATAGAAAAAGCAAACATTCCATCAAGTTTGCTGAATGACTCATGACCATAAATTTCATACATTTTTAGAATAACTTCTGTATCTGAAGAAGTGATAAATTCTACTTGATAATTTAACTCTAGTTCATTTTTGAGAGTTAAGTAATTATAAATTTCACCATTAAAAACTAATATCAAGTTCCCATCATCTGAAATTATGGGTTGCTTACCATTATCTATATCTATAATAGATAAACGTCGCATTCCTAAAGCAATATTTTTCCCATCAACTATATCATTATAGTGACCGAAATCATCTGGGCCACGATGAATAATTTTATTATTCATTAAAGTAATAAGATCTTTATTATTAGGATCATAATTTAATATAAAACCGTTTATTCCACACATATATTTATATATTTAAAAAAATAGCATTAATAGTTTATGACTTGAAATTTTGTGATTATATAATATTAATAATTATTATTAAATAAAAAGTAGATAAATTTATAATTAGATCATTAAGTCTAAAGATTAATAGCGTTCATGTTTTTTGGAAAAAAATTCTTAATGTCATAAATTATTGAGTTATCATGTTTCAATGATAAAAAATCAAGTTCATTAAATCTATTGTGAGAAACTGCTAAAACTATCACATCAAACTTTTCATTTGGTAAAACTTTAGAAGATTTTATACCATACTCATCCATTACCTCTTTTTCATCGGCCCATGGATCATAAATAGAAATATTTGTTCCATAATTTTCAAGAGAATTAATAAGATCAACTACTTTTGTATTTCTTATATCAGGACAATTTTCTTTAAATGTTATTCCTAAAACAAGTATACTTGAACAATTAATTGATATTTTTTTCTGAATCATAGATTTAATAATTTCAGAAGCAACATAATCTCCCATACCATCATTTATTCGACGTCCAGCTAAAATTATTTCAGGATGATATCCCTTCTCTTGAGCCTTTTGTGCCAAATAATATGGATCAACACCAATACAATGACCTCCAACTAATCCTGGTTTAAAAGGGAGGAAATTCCACTTTGTTCCTGCCGCCTCTAATACATCATGTGTATTGATATTCAAAAGATTAAAGATCTTTGATAATTCGTTAACAAAAGCAATATTTATATCACGCTGAGAATTCTCGATAACTTTTGATGCTTCAGCTACTTTTATTGAAGGTGCTAAATGCGTACCAGCTTTAATCACAGATTTATACAATTCATTAACTTTCTCTCCAGTTTTAGGTGTTGATCCTGAAGTAACTTTTAATATTTTTTCAACTGTATGTGCTTTATCACCAGGATTAATTCTCTCTGGAGAATAACCTACATAAAAATCATTATTGAACTTTAATCCAGAAACTCTCTCTAATACAGGCACACAATCATCTTCAGTGGCTCCTGGATACACTGTTGATTCATAAATTACAATATCACGCTTTTTAAGAACAGAGCCTACAGTTTCGCTCGCTTTTACTAAAGGTGTTAAAATGGGTCTATTATTTTTATCAACAGGAGTTGGCACTGTAATAATATAATAATTACAGTCTTTAATTTCATCAATTTTATGCGTACAAAATAATCCATTTGAATCAGAAGATTGGTTAACCAATACAGACTGTAACATTTCTTTGTCTAACTCTAAAGTTGAATCAAATCCTGATAATAATTCAGATATTCTGTCTGTATTAATATCAAAGCCAATTACTGAATATTTTGTTGCAAAGAGTCTTGCAAGGGGCAAGCCAACATATCCTAGTCCAATAATACCTATTTTATTTTTTTTCATTTTTTTTATAAATTTTCAAAATACCACTTCACAGATTCCTTTAAACCTTTTTGTAAAGAAAACTGAGGATTATAATTTAACATTTTTATTGCCTTATTAATACTCGCATGAGAATGAGGTATATCACCAGATCTATTTGGACCATAAATAATATTTATACTTAAAATTTTTGAATCAAAATCTGATAAGTATTCTTTTAAATATCCAACTAAATCATTTAAAGTATTACGATCTCCGTAAGCAACATTATATACTGTATTGATTGCTTTTGGGTTAGTTGTAACCAAGCTTAATACATTTGCTTGTATAACATTATCAATATAAGTAAAGTCTCTAGAAAAACTACCATCTCCATTTATTGTAGGAGATTCACCTCTAATTAATTGACTTATCAATTTCGGAATTACTGCTGCATAAGCACCATTTGGGTCTTGTTTTCTTCCAAATACGTTAAAATATCTTAATCCAATGGTTTCTAAGCCATAAGTTTTTGAAAAAATATCTGCATATAGCTCATTTACAAATTTTGTAATGGCATATGGAGAGAGCGGTTTTCCAATTACATCTTCAACTTTTGGCATTGATTGTGAATCCCCATATGTTGATGAACTTGCTGCAAAAACAAATCTTTTCACCCCATTATCTCTTGCAGCTACTAACATATTTAAAAAACCACTAACATTTACTTCATTGGAAGTGATGGGGTTTTCAATAGATCTAGGGACTGAACCCAATGCAGCTTGATGCAATACATAATCAACATCTATAGTTGCTTTCAAACAGTCTTTTAATTTTCTAATATCTCCTTCAATTAAAGTAAAGTTAATATTATCTAAAAATACTTCGATATTATCTCTTTTACCAGTAGAAAAATTATCTAGACAAACTACTTTATTTCCTCTATCCAGAAGATCCTCACATAAATTTGAACCAATAAAACCTGCTCCTCCTGTTACTAAAATTGTTTTATTATTTAATTTAATATTAAATTTAGAATGTCCATTATTTTGTTGCATATTCATCATGTACTTTTATAATTTTAGCACTTCAAAAAACATAGCTTATTTACAGGTAAAATACTAGATATAATATAAAGTTGAATTTCTAAAAAAAAGCATTTCTTCATTAAAATATCTTTTTTAAGAATATTCTGAATGAATAAAAAAATACGCCAAATTTTTTTAATAACTTTTGATTTATATTAATTGGAGCAAAATTGTCAAATACAATTATACATCTTTTTAGATTAGCAATAAAATCAGACGAAATATTATTTTCATGCAATCTATATTTAACTAATTCTTGCTTTAGATAAAATGGGGTTGACATGTCAAATATCTGTATCCAAAGTTGATAATCCTCAGAGGCTCTAAACAATTTTGATTCGTTAAAATTTTTATTTTTTAATAAAATTCTACTAACTAATACTGATGAGTTAACAATGGGATTAGTTATAGATAATAATATAAAGGAGATTTTAATACTTATTCTATTTATCAAAAAAGAAAGTATATATTTTAAATATAAAGATTTCATAAAACTTTTGGACTCCTCTAAAAATTTATAATTGGTAAATACAAAATTATAACCACAGTTAACAATATTTATCTGTTTTTCAAGTTTATCTTTCTCCCATAAGTCATCATCATCACAAAAGGCAATATAATCTCCTTTAGAAACTTTAATACCCTCATTTCTAGCTTTTGCAGGATAACCGTAATTTCGATCTAATTCAATGAATTGAATACTTGAATGATTTAATTTAGTTATTAAATCTTTACTATTATCAGTAGACCCATCTGAAACTATAATTATTTCAAATTTTGAATAAGTTTGTTCTAAAATGGAATTTACAGTTTCTAGTAAATAAGAAGCTCTATTGTATGTTGGAATTATAATTGATATTAACATTTTTCCTTAATTTTATTAATATATAATTTATTAATCAAACCAATTAATAAAAATAATAAAAAGTACACTTCTTGCCTTTGGGATGAATTTAAGCAAAGTATAATAGCAGAAAAACTATATAAAAGACTAGAATAATTAAAAACATTTGATTTAATCTTAAACAAAAAATAAGCTCTCCTTAAAGTTATAAATAATATCATTAAAAATAAAAATAATGATAAAAAACCCCTATCAGCCAAAATAGTAATTAAAAAAGAAGAATCACTAGTTTTAAGTAAAGAATCCTTTCCAATCTTATTGGAATATAACATACCAGCTCCATGTCCTAAAAAAGGACTTTCCATAGAATAATTAAAATCAATAATATTATTATTTAATCTTAATGTTTTTCCAGAATTTTTGTTGTCATTAATTCCTATAATATAAGTATCTACATAATTGTTTAACATAGTATTATCAATCTTACTAAAAAGTAGAGCAGAGAAAGAAAATATAATAAATAATGTGAAGAAAGATTTAAAAAGATTTCTTTTGAACATAATTTTAATAAATAAAACAAAAATTAAAATGAAAATTGCAGCTCTAGATAGTGTTAAAAAAACTGCTATAGCTCCAAAAATTTGCAATAACAGTACTTTAAATTTGATATTTTTAGTAAAAGGAACATATAAATCTTTTAAAAAATACAAAGTAACCATGGTATAAGCAAATGGTAAAGTGGAGGCAAAAGGCCCCATAGAGGCTTTTCTCCCAAGCCTAATCAATCCTAAAGAATTATTAAAACGAGTTTCCTTACCAGTATAATTATTTCTAATTAAATCAAAAATATTAAATTGAAATAAAAATTCTGTAATTGAAAAAAATATATATGCCAGAAATACAAAATTTACAATTTTTAGAAAATACTTCAAATAAATATCTGATCTTAAAGCAAATAAAACAGCAAAATAACCAGGATAATACAATATTGTATTAGATGAAAATTCGTAAAAAGAAGTAGTAAATGAATTTGAATAGAGAATTGAAAAAAAGTGAAAAAAAATGAAAATAAGCATCAATAAAGTCACAGTATCAATTTCTTTGAAGCCATATCTAAAAATTACTATTATAAGGATAATAAATGGAATCAATTTGGGTAAATCAAATGACTGAAATCCAAAACCTGATATCCCAAAACCATATGGTGATAAAAGGAAAACACCAAAAAGAAATAAGACAAATTTGCTATAGTTTTTTATCATCAAAGAATTTTTTTAGCAAAAGTTTTATTTCAGGAATAATGTCTATTTTATTTCCATTAAAATATTTTAAAGCATTTTTAGAATTAATTTTATTTTTAATTGAACATTCTAAAAAATTTGATAAATCATCTAATTCATAGACAATTTTTGTAGACTCTAAATCGAATTCACTTGGGTTAACATTTAAAGAAAACTTATGACTTACAAAAATAGGGGTTAAGCCATTAAGCAATCCCTCTAAGCCAGCAGTCGAAGAGTCAAAAATCAGAAAATCATTGTTATTCATGTCAGAATTATAATCATTCCCGATACGAAAATTATCATTAACTTTTAATTTAAGTAAAAAATTTGAGTAATCAAATTTTGCTAAAGGATGGGGGTATATATTCACAACAAAATTACTTTTTCTATTAAGAGACTTAAATACAAATAATATTAATTCAAGTGATTCATTAACAGAAATAGAGCATGCAACAAAAATATTTTTTATATAAATCCTTTCTTTTTCTACATTTGGAAAGAAATTTATTTTTCTAAAATGAGAAGAGACTTTTAAAATATTTTTTTCGTAATACTTGCAGAAAATGTCATAAGATAATTTCCCATTTACAAATATAAGATCTGGAAGTGGAAAATTGTAAGTATTACTATTTGAAACAAAAAATCTCGTTGAGAGAGATGGTGCTGGAGCATTTTGGATACCATAAATTTTATTATTAAATTTATTATCCATATTTTTTATCATTAATCTTTCCCAAATCTGATTTTCAAAAGGATAAATTATTAACTTTTTTTGCAATGTATAATTTATTTTTTTTGATAATTCCTGAACAAAAAAATTATTTAGACTGAAATCAGACCATTCTTCAAGAATTTCTTTATTGATTAAATAATTTACACTTACTCCTAAAAACTTTATTTTTGTGTTAGTAAAAAAGGGTTTGTCGTCAATAAGTTTTTTTATTGTTATTAGTGGATTATATAGTATTGGTAAAAATTTAAATGAATGATTATTTTTTTTAACCCATCTTTTAAAAGTAAAGATATTTTTTATTGAGGTATTTACTACAACTGGAATAAAAGAAATATTTTTATCTAGATTTATTTTATTTATAAAATTTCCTAAAAAAGGATCTATAAATTTATTTTCTTTAAAACATCTTGAATCTAGAAATGTAAAAACAAACACTGAATTCTCATAAAAATTGTTAATATTAATTGAAATTATTTTATAAAATAAATACTCAGCAGAATATTTAAAAAATGACATTATTCTTTTTAAAATACCAATAAAATATAGTTTAGCATTAACTCTATTTTTAAATATTTTTTCTCTAAAATCAATAGAATTATTATTCAGTAGTAATTTTAAAGTATCAAAGACAGAATCTTCTTCTATAAAAATAAAGATGTTATCTAATTTAGTGTTTATGGCTAAAAATTTTTCAACCAACTTTACTTGGCAAAATCTTAAATAAAATTTTGATATCCATGGATTTTTTCCACTAAGACGAGATTCCCACCAATTACTTCCAACTCTTTCTCTTTCAAATGAATCTATAAATTCTATATATTTATCTACATATTTATATTGAATTTTGGAAAAAATTTTTGTGTACTTAAACTTATTTGAATTCGTCCCTATTAAACTTTCAATTTCAAAGTCAAGGACAGGATTTTCACCCACAAAAAAATAATTATTGAATTTTGACTTTGAAATCCAGTTTTTATTAGTTGAATTTAAATTATTAATCTTGACTATAGTTATGTTCATAAACTATGCTAATATAGATCTTTAAGCTTATCTTTTTCCATTGCTAATATTGTTTTTTCAACATCAGACGGTACGTCAATACTATAGGTTTCTTCCTCTGTTATAACAATTTTAACTTTTTCCCCATTTTCAATTAAACGCATCATATCAATGGATTCAATAATTTCTAGATTGGTTGATTTATAGTTAGTAAATCTATTCAATGAATCTTTCGTAAAAGGAAACACACACACACCTACATAATAGTCAATTTCCTTATCACCCATAAATTTTGATGGAATTGGCTCTCTTGAAAAATACAAAGCATTCATTTTGTTATCAAAAACCACTTTAACTTCATGAATATCTTTGGCCTCTTCAAAACCAACTTTTTTTGCTAGACTTACACATGCAATACTAGGATCATCTAGAATAGGTTGTAGAGCTTTATCTATCATTTCAGGAGTAACAAGCGGCTCATCTCCTTGTAGATTAATTATTATATCTGCATCGCCAATTATATTTGCAGCTTGTGCTACCCTGTCTGAAGCTCTTCTTACATCATCTGAAGTCATTATTGCCTTACCTCCAAAATTCTCTACATGTTCTTGAATCTCAATATTAGGAGTAGCGACATAAACTTCATCAATACTATTACACAGCTCAGCCCTCTTATAAACGTGCTCAATCATAGATTTCCCACAAATATCCACAAAAGGTTTTGTTGGGAATCGATAAGAACCTAAACGTGCTGGAATTATA
>Ga0307985_10000858_pt1 | contig 17427 bp, 10 predicted proteins | sample EllFjometageno80_FD_203155 | JGI IMG/M metagenome (GOLD analysis project Ga0307985, IMG submission 203155) | Marine microbial communities from Ellis Fjord, Antarctic Ocean - #80 | ecosystem: Environmental > Aquatic > Marine > Unclassified | place: Southern Ocean | collected 2014-10-09 | reverse complement strand
GTAGGCGCCCTTCTGATTCCTGTCGCTGTCTAATATCCTTGCACGGGCACGGTTTACGCGCTTCAATAAAAGCCACGCCGACATTTGGTTCTATAGTACAAAATGGATAGTTTGCAATGTCAACTTTGGCAAGTGTTGCTGCACTGAAAAATGTTGACTTACCAACATTTGGTTTTCCTACAATACCGATTCGCACTGGGGAATTTCCCCCCTTTATGCATCGGTGATAAGGCTGATTAACTCTTTCTTTGTCCCTGATGCATCTAGGCCTAAAGAAGTAGCAAGTTCAACCAATTCAGCCTTTTTCATTTTGTCGAGTTGGGCTTGGGAAGGAACTTCAACTTCAGAGTCTGATTGTTCAGCAGGAGTTGTTTGACGGCTCTTTGCAAGTGCTATCGAAAGTTCTGGTAAGTTGATTTTTCCATCCCCATCGATGTCAATAGCAGCAATTAGTGAATCCATTTCCCATGGAGGGAGGTTGGCAATCTTTGAATTTTTTAATGCCATTTGGAATTCATAAGCATCAATTGAATTCGAATCATCTAAATCAATAGACTTGAAAAACTGCATGATGGTTTGTTCTGAATCCGCTAAATAATTTGCTAGCATTAGTAATTCCTTGGCGCTCGCATCGGATTGTTTTGCCTTTTTAACTGCAGGTTTGGCGGAGTCTTTTGAAGACTCTGCGCCATTATCAGGGGCTATGTCAAGTCCTAACGATTCGATAGCACGAACTAATTCCATCGGATCTAAGCGCCCATCGGAATCTTCGTCAAAGGTGCTCAACAATTCCATAACTTCCGTAGGGGACAGTATATCACCAGATATTTCTGTTATTCCTTTCTGTAATTCCGGTCCATCAATACGACCATTATCATCGGTATCCATCATCTCAAATATGTTTCGAATCGTCATATCACTCTCTGAAGCTGCAACGCCTAGTTTGTAGAGGGGTGATTCGGAATTTTCTTCTTCAGGGAATTCGGTTACTTCATCGTCGTGGAGTGCCGCGGAAACTGCGATTACGGTGCTTCCACCTTCATCTTCTTCCATTTCCCCTACTACCAGTTTGGTATCGACTCCAACTCCTCGTCCCAATAGTGTACGAATTGTTGTTGCTCCGTCTCCTAGGTTGTAGGTGTTAATATCTGAAACAGATGTTTGGGAATGACTTGATGTTAGTTTTGAAGCACTTGTTCTTATGACCACCAATATAGCCAATATTGCACCGATTGCAGTGAAGTAGAATAATGCCGCTCCGACCAAATAGAATCCTTCTGTTTGGGCAACTGCATCTTCAACGCCTGAATTTGCAACCGCTTGAATTGTGAAGTCTCCAATTAGATTTGTAATGGTCGAGGCAAAACCTCCGAATAGAACAAACCAAACTGTTAGGTTGGCCTTACTTGGTTCGGAGAGTTCTTTGTTACAGGCCAAAGGATAGGAGACGTAAGCCCCTGATAGAATCATCAAACCGCCAACAGTCCATAGGAATCCCATGTCAAGTGTTGTTGCCATATCTCCAAGTTGTCCTGTTCCAAGGAAGACATCCATTCCAGTAAAGAATGCTCCAATTGCATAGAATGGTAACAATATCATTGCAAGTGTAGCAGCGAGAGCACCTGGGTTTTTGACTATCGCAGAGGCATTGCCACCGGCTGTGAATAGTAAGTTGACGCTACCTGCGATTATTGGAAGCAGGCCAAGAGTCATTACAATTGCACCAAGATTGAGTACTGTTGTAGAAGCACTTGCTGAAGCGATGAAGAATGGTGGAAGGGTAATGAATAGCAAGAATAGATTCGCTTGGCGCATTGATGTAGACCAAATTGGCGTATTCGATATCATTGGGATAATGTGGTATGCAGCAGAGAATATTAGGGACAAAATTACCCAAGAACTTCCCATTTGACCCGCAAGCCAAACTGTTTGTGTAGAGCCGGCGAGTTCGCCGAAGAATCCCAAGAACATCGACAAAATGAATGTCAATAGAGCGAAAATTAGGAACCAAGCACTTGTTGATACATCTTCATCGCTTCTATTTGCAACTGTTAGTAAGACGTTGATAAATAATCCAGCAACGATCATTGCAACTGCTAATTTAGAGACGGCATCGATTAATACAATATTCATTGCACTGTCTATATCTTGCCCTAACAGTCCTAATAGCGATGGTAATAACGCAGCAACGATTGTTGTTAAGGTAAACAAAAACGCTGAAAGTGATGCACTTGCTTCACTTGCCATTTTCCCATTGCTGCTGCGTGAAATTGAAACAAGTCCTGCACCAACTAGAGTTGAGAATACAGCAACTCCGAGAAATTTGGTAGTTGCTGCTGTTAATGCATCGCCATTATCGTATGCCCAGCCAATGCTCGCTAGAGAATCTAGTGCTGTTGGGTCGTAGTTATGCCATAATCCAAGGAATCCACAAATTGAAGAAAATACGAACCAAAACATACCGAAATTAATCCAGGTTCTAGCACCGCTACCCGGTTTGTCTTCGAATAAGTCAACCAAACCTGCTGGGGCTTTGGTGAGGAAAAATAGTGAAAATTGACGCATTGCCACTGACATGTTGCCTATTCCTTTTGCTGTATAATTAGCAGTTAGCCACATCACGGATACTGTTATTGCAATTCCAATAAATATTGATTCCATACATCACACCTCCTCAATCCAACAGGACCTCTCCCAACAAGTTGGAAACTATCACGGCAACTCCTGCGAGCAATCCAATCAAGTAATACCAAATTCCTGAACCACCTAAGTTGCCAATCAATGGTATTAGGTCGCTGAACAATGGAAGGGAGTCCCATCCAAAGACATTGGAAAAGAGCGCTAATAGGCCAATTACGCCCACTAAAAACAAAGTCAATAGTACGCGGCTAGTTGATGGTTCTCCGTTTCCGGTGGTCACATCTGGTAGTGTCGTAGTGTTCGTCATCGTCCTCGGCTCCAATTGACCCCATAGGGGTCATTCTGTTCCACTTGGGGAGCGGTAATAAGTATTGACTAGCGACATAGTTGCTAGAGTGTCCGTTGTATGGAAATTTACTCACAATGAACGCAAATTTGCTAGGACGTTGCCTCGACGACTTTTTGAAATTCCTAAAGGGGTTGGTAGTGTCTCTTCCAGGGCGATTTCAGTTGCCCAAATCGCTTGGCATTGGCACTCTAGTCCATCGAATTCTCGTAAATCTCCTGAAACTGCGTAACGCTCGATGCCGGCGACAACATGCGAGTCACATTCACCGCAGTTATGGGCTCCACGAACTTTTCCTCCAGCGGTCGGGTGAACGATGAGGCGGGAAATTTGATCCGCATCGCCATTGAATCCGCCTTCGGGATGGATAGAGGGATGGGCTCGCTTGATCATCTCGACCAGCGACCATAACCATGGAGGGCGATACTCGTTATTGCGGTGTAATCTATCAATGATTGTACCTCTTTGGATATTCATTGGATTAACAGATATTTCATCGCTCTTTTCTGCGACTGCTTCAATCCACTTGACACTGTGATTCAATGCATCGGCTTCGGACATGAATGGTGGCTTGAACATTAGATATGTCTTTATCCTGACATTGAATTTTTGCATATTGACAACTGCTCGTTCCCATGACTTTGTGGTGAAACCTTTGTTGACGTGGAATCTTAATACTTCATCATCATAGGCTTCTAAACCGATTGCTACAGCAAAACTTTGGTTGATTTTAGTTGCCCATGCTAATTTTTCTTCAGTCATTTGCTCACAGCGACTCTCGACTATCAATTCCTTACCGAGGCGTTGACAATCTGCTAATACGGTCTCTTGGAATGCTACAGGGATTTCTCTGTCTTCTAACAGGCTACCTGAAGTGTAAACCTTAACCATCTGATGGTCTTCAAAATCATTGAACTTTTGTTTTGCATATTGCCATTGCGAATGTAGGTTTTCGTTGGTAACATCATCACGTGTATCATTGAAATAGCCACAAAAAGTACAACCTGAACTCCACCACCAATGGCAACCTTTGGTTCTAAGAATCACTGTAACTGCGCTGCATGGTGTACCATCTGCAGTTGTTTCTGGAGTGTAATATACGGTTGCTGGTTCATCTGCATCCCATGATTGTTGGCGTTCTTTTGCCCAAGGGGTATTCGCTGGAGCTTTAATCAAATCATGAATGCGGACACCTTTGTTACTCTCGCCGAGCAAAGTAAGTGAAACGGGCTTGTTCATGTCTCTTCCTCCAGTTGCTGGGTCAACCCTTTAGTCTTCAATGCACCGATATGAAAAGGAATGTCTTAACTACTCCACTGGCGTGTAAAGAATCGAAGAACCGGCCATCACGAATTGTCCTTTCGGATGCTTCAGATCACCATCTTCTGCCGAGATTACATCAACATTGAATTTTGAGGCTTGAACTCTAACGTCAACTCTTGAGCCTAGGCGTATCATCCCGAATCGTTGGCCTCGGCGCAATGTCGCGCCCTGGCCGACCCATGGAACAATCGTCCTTGCCAACGCCCCTGAAATTTGCATGACTTCGGCTATTGTTCCGTCATCGCTTTGGAATACTGAACGAACTCTTTCGTTATATTGACTTTCCTTTTTGAATGCTGCTGCAAATGGTCCGCGGCGCATCCCTTTGCCAGTTCTGAGTTCCATTGCTGTGATGGTACTAGCCATTGGAGCGCGATTAACATGTACGTCTAGTGGTGACATGAATATTGCCACTCTCCAAACATCTGTATCTGATTCTTGGCCTTTTGGAACTGCTTCAAATTGCTGTTCGGTAGTGAATAATAATGGCTCATCCAGTGGTTCTGGATACCAGTCTCCAGTCAATTTGTCATTTGTACATTTACCTGATTCTAATTCTTTCTTACTTGGACGGCGTCCAATTGCCCTTTCTCTTTTTGCGAACATTACATGGCCATCAGCAGGCGAAGTAATGACTCCTTGCTGGGAAGGAATCTTACGGTCTGGGTCTCGCCAGAAATTGGCAAAGAATGCAGATAACATCAAACAAAATATTCCGAATAGTGGAACAAGTCCACTAAGTGGGTCAATTATTGCCCCTATGACTACAGCGCTAACGCCCATCATCATTGGAATGATGACCGGCCCGTACCCTCCGTGGGCTAAACCACCCATCGATACACACCTCAATTGTCAGACTCTGTGTCTGTTTCTGCTTCGGAATCCGCAACTACTTCTGCTTCCTCTTCAATAACTTCAATCGGTGATGTCTCTTCGGCAGCGGCTTCCGCTTCTGCTGATTCTTCTGACATTTCAGTAGCTCTAACTTCAACCATTTCTTCAATGCGTTCATTGAATGCTCGGGACATATGTTCACTTTGACGTTCTGTTTCAACAGCACGTTCAATCATAGTATATCTGTCCTTAATGGCCTTATTTAGGTCCTCGAATAATGACATATGAGCGACATACCAATCGTCACGGGCTTTCATTTCAGTAACTGCTAAACGCAAATCTCCATCAAGTTCCTCTGCAATGTTGAAAACTTTGCCAAGGCGGTCCTTTTCACGTGAATACTTTTCTTCCATTTTTGCCAAAGCTGGCTCTAAATGCTCAACTTGCTTTCCGCCTCTTACTGCTCTAAGTTCGAGTTCTCTGATTCTGACTTCCTTTTCAGAAAGTAGTATATCTTGGACTTCTTTGGTTATTTCGCGCTCGATGATTTCCTTCTCAAGAACTTCGATTTCAGCCTTTGCTGTGCGCAAATCTTCAACCTGCGACTCGTGTGCTGCGAATAACTTCAACAAACGATCGGTTTGAGTATCCAATTCCTCTTGAAGTTGTTTAATTCTAATTTCCGGAGTGATAGTTCCTTCAGACATATTCTCACCTTAGGCATAGCCTATGGCTTGAGCCACATGCCACCTCCCTAAGAAACCGACGCATAAAGGGCGGTAAAGTATAGACATCTTAGAAGCGATAGAACTTCGCGAATGTTTTCACAATTTTTGGGCTGCGTGGGCTGCAATTACTTCTGCAACGCAACCTGTTACTGCTTTACTAGCAGGAATATGAGTGAATTCGTTAGGTCCGTGTGCATTTGATTCTGGTCCTAATATTCCTGTAATCATAAATTCTGCTTGAGGGAATTGTTGCTGTAACATAGGCATGAATGGAATTGTTCCTCCTTCACCCATAAACTGGACTGGATTTCCATAGTGGTTATTGCTTGCATCAGTTAGTGCTGAATGGAGCCAATCTGCTAGTGGTTTTGCGTGGAAGCCATCTGCTGGATGTTCCGTTTCCCATGTGATATGCGCACCTTGTGGTGGGTTTTCGGTCAGTGTTTTGGCAATCAAATCTGTTGCCGATTCACTATCGACCCCAGCGGGAATGCGGATTGATAACTTCAGTTTGGTATTGGTTCGCAGAACATTACCGCCTGCTGCACAAGTTGGCATTCCATCCGCTCCAGTAATTTCCAATGCTGGCCTCCAAGTCCGATTCAAGATTAATTGGCTTAGGTCATCATCATTCGCCGATACTCCTTCTAAGAAGGGGAACTTTGAATATACTTCATCGCCAAGGATTTGTGCCGCTATTTCCGCTTGCTCTATTCTTGACTGTGGAATATCAACCCATAATTCAGGGACTGTTACCTTGCCAGTTGCAGAATCTGAAATTCTGTCTAAAAGATTACGAGCGATTCTAAATGAAGATGGGATAATTCCGCCAGCATCCCCAGAATGTACTCCTGCACTAGATACTTCAACATTGAGAGTTCCAACTATTACGCCCCTAAGAGAGGTCGTAAGCCAAAGATGATCCCAATCTCCTGCGCCTGAATCCAAGCATACTACCATTGCAGGTGTGCCGATTCTGTCTGCAAGTGCTTCGAGATGAGCGGGTAGGTCGGGCGAGCCAGATTCTTCACTAGCCTCAACTATCAATTTCAGGTTAGCATGAGGGATTCCTTGTTGCTGTAAACACCGTATTGCAGTAAGACTTGCATATGCCCCGTAGCCATCATCAGCTCCGCCGCGCCCATACAATTTGTCTCCACGGCGAACTGGCGTCCATGGTCCAAGCCCTTCATGCCAACCAACAAACTCTGGTTGCTTGTCCGCATGCTGATAGAGTAATACTGTTTCATCCAACTTCCCTGGAACTTCCATGTAAATTAGCGGAGTCTTGCCTTCAAGCCTACGAACTTCCACAGTGAGGCCTTCTATGTCCTGCATTTTGCACCAATCTGCGATGTGCTGGATGGCTTTTTCAATGTGGCCGTTCTCATACCAATTAGGGTCAAATGCTGGAGATAGTGCTGGAATACGAATGTATTCGGACAACGATGGGACGATGTCATTTTCCCAAGTTTCTTCGATGAGATTTTTCATTTTCACGAGGTCAATGTCTACGCCCATGTAAACTGCTGTGAGGCATCGGTTCATAGGCCATTTGCTTGAGCATTGTGCATGCGCGATGCTACAGATGTGTTCAGCGAATGGGCAGGTAAAGGCAAAGATGAAGGGATGGAAAGAGGTCATGCTGCCTCTGTTAATGAAATGTTAGACTTGGCATTATCAACAAATAATCTATCTCAAAGGCAGTTTACAGCAATAGATATTGGTTGCGGCAATGGCTGGGTCGTTCGTAAATTGCAATGTCTTGAAAATTGTCTTTCTGCAGAAGGAGTGGATGGTTCAACTTCTATGATTGAAAAGGCGATACAGATTGACCCTAAAGGGAAATATTCTGTTGCCATGCTACCACAGTGGCTACCTAAGAATCCTGTCGATTTGATTCATAGCATGGAATTCCTATACTATCTTGAAGACCCAGTGTCGATGATAAAAATAATTCATGATGAATGGCTGAATAGTGGTGGTGTTTTTGTTGCTGGTGTTGACCATTATTCAGAAAATGAAGACTCCTTGGAATGGCCAACTGCATTGGATGTCCACATGACTACACTAACCCAACAACAATGGCATGACGCTATGTTAAATGCTGGATTCAATGATGTAAAAATAATCAAAACTGGTGTCAAGGATGATTTTATTGGAACCTTGACGATGCTGGGAACTAAGCAATAAACCGGTAGCCAGAAGCAATTGGCTTGATGAAAAGTCTTTAATTTAGATCAACCTTTTTGGCAGTACTTTGAGCACATTCTGTGTCCACAGCAGGTATAACTCCGTGTATAATACAGCGAATTGAACCGATGAAAAATATTGCTGCATATTTCCACGCACCGATTAGGTGGGAAAAGTATCCTTTCTCTACGTCTGCTAAATGACCCATATTAGAAGCGACTCATTGGTTATTGATAACATGGCCGGTGTTGGCGTCAATGGGCCCGCAAAGGCGTATCTTTCCATTATAGTACGGGCATTGTTCACAAATTGAGATGGCTTCATTTTCCAATCTAGGCGGTTCATCAGATTCAGTATTTGTAACACTCAGTTGTGCCATCCACTCTAAGTGACCTTCCAGTTCCTTACGCGCTGTTTGGTAATCGTCAGGGGTCAAGCGAACCATTCTTCCTGATGCTCCAATTAGTAATGCAGGCGCTAAAATATCCCTTCGTTGCGATTTTTCTTTTGCGGATTCCATCGCCTCCAAAGCAAGAGAGTATAATGTAAGTTGTAAACGGTATTTTGCAAGTATTTCCTTTTCTGCATCTGTGGATGCGAATGGATTTAGAGGGTCCCCTTCTAATCTCTGTAGTGGATGGCCTTTACTTACATCCGATTCATTGAATTCACCCCTGCAGCCTGTTGTTTTTAGGTCGACCACTTGCAAATATCCTTTGTGTGATTTATCCCGTAATGCCAATACCAAATCAGCCCTTCCGTCGAATGAAATTGTAACTTTTTCTACTTCAGCAACCGGCTGGGGGCCAGATAATGAAAATACTGTTTTGTATTTATTCTGCATAGCAATATTATGCTTGTACAGGAATGGCAATTCTGTTCTCAGGCCTTCAACTGTAAATCCATCTTGAGTTTCTCCTGCAGATAATTTTCCAAGCAATCCATCCTGAGTTAACTGGGATAATTGGATTAGTCGCTTTGCGGTTATTCGGGATTGTGCTGCAATATTTTTATCGCTGCTAGAAGAGTCAATATTGAATTCTGCCAGTACTTGGTCAATGACTGATTTATCTGCCAAAGCATCCTTGCTTTGCAGGCGCCAACCATCAGGCAAGTCTAGGCAAGGCGTCCCCGTTGCTGCTGACGGATTGGCAAGGCCAACTTCGACCAATCTATGCATTATTAATCCGAACTTTGTGGCGCTTGGCCAGTTATTTGTAGTGCTAAGAGCAGAATTTACTTGATCGTTCAATAATTGCATTTTCTCTGGCTTCCATCCCTTGATATGTTCTAACCAGTGGCGGCGGCGGCATTGATGGGATGTATCTAGTGAGTGTGAACTCATCCTAACCGATTGAGATACCATTGGTAATTCTATAACCGTTTTTGGTGATAGAGGAGCCTTCATTATTTTGTCTACTCTCGCTTCAACCTCTAACCAATTGCTCAATGGCGACTTGGTTTTAACAATGTCAAAACAATCAGGTGAATGGTAAATTCGAATACTCGTAATAGCATTTCCGCCTAAACCAGAATCCAAATAAAGTTGTAATGGGTCTATCTTTAATTCGGATTCGGCATATGGAGTCAATGATGACTCAGTAAGGTCGTTCTCGAGTAACCAAGGCGAGTCAGTCACTGAATTGGAATGCGCCAGCCCTCGCAATCCCTCCAGTAGCATCAATCCCATGCTACGTTTGTTAGGCTTACTCTTTTTCAATCTCAAGCAGCCATCTGCTGAATCGTGATTTGCCTCGTTAGTATGGCTGCCGACTAGAATTAACCTGTCCTCGACCCTAGTCAAAGCAACATAAAATTCACGTCTTCTTTCCGCCTGGGTTTGTGCCGAGTCCATGTTCTTGGTGAATTGCCATAGTCCATCATAGGGTCTCTCTCGACTCGTCCAAGGATTAATTCTTCCAGCGATGACTTGCGGGGTGATTATTACATTTTCTTTAACTGCCATCGTCGCATCCATTTTACCGGCATTGAAAAGTCCAGCAACGACAACTACCTTTGATTGAAGGCCTTTGACACCGTGAATTGTCATTACTTGGACGGCACCTCCGGAAGGCACTGATACGGCTTTTGGACCAGATTTATTCAGTTCAGATAATTGCTTCATTCGGTTGTAAATAGCATTACAATCATGCCCTAGTTCATTACCGATTTTATTTGCCAGCGCATACCATGCTTCTCCATTTTGCCTGTCAGCATCCCCTGGATAGGCAATTAGCAAATCAGAATGGTCTAATACTGCATCAAATACATCATATACTGCTCCAGCATCTACTAATTGCAACAAATGGACAAGCAAATTCTTGACCGCTTCTGTGGGTGAATTATCTATCAGTTTACTCCACCATCCTTCTTCGCTAGATGTTGCCAAGGCTTTTGCGATTTGCACATCTTTTAGACCCATTATCGGTGAGCGGCAAATCGCTAATGCTGCGTGTTTAGAATGCGGATTACTCATCAATTCTAATACGGCCATCAAAGTAATACAAACTGGACGGGCTAGCAATGCGCCTTGTCTATCAGCAAGAACTGGAATCCCCTTTGCTTGTAATTTATCAATTAAATCTGGTAAATGTGTTCTAGAATGTAATAATATCATGACGTCATCTGGCAATATCTCGTCACTCGTTTCTACAATTTCAACCATTTCGTTAGTTGTTCCATCCAAAATCTTGGTCGAACTATTATTGAACAATGCGCGCAACCGTGAAGCTATCATTTCATGCTCTAATTCAGATGATTTTGCTTTAGGATTCTTGAATGCAACCAATGGTTTCGACATATCTTTCTCTGGAGTTCCGGCTTCTAGTTGCAAGGGCAATATCCATTCTAATATCCCCTCAGCATCATCATTTCTCGCAGGGTTAAGGGCCTGAGGTTTTGCATGCCAATCCCCAGGTAATGCATGGTGTCGTTGGTTGAAAACATCTTCAAAAACACCATTCAATGTATGCACTAAATTGTGCAGGGTTCTATGATTAGAAGTCAGGTCAATATGTCCTTCTTGGCGTTGCAAGAAACGAGTCGCTGGTATCGGAGTGGATTTGTCATCTTCTATTCCTGCCGGAATATGCGTCCATGGCTGAGGACCTTCCCCCCCTGTATCATGCTGGTTGGAAAATGAATTGCCTCCACCTGTAGGACGGGGGTCTCGACCATATCCAGATTTACGGTAAGGGGCAATTTTTATTTCAGATAACTCAATTTGGTTATTTTTTCTTATTTCCGCTACTGCTCGTAACATCACGGTCACTTCTGCCTGACGGAATCGATAGATACTCTGTTTCATATCGCCGACGATACAAATCGTTGGATCCCAATCGCCCGATGGTGGACTTGGTTCATCGGACCTTCTATCTCGTGGCCCCCATAGGCGTGCCAGTAATCTAAAATGAGCGGGGTTGGTATCTTGATATTCATCGATGATAAATGCTCTATACTTTCTTCTAAGCGATTGTAAAACTTTGAATCTATGACCTAAATCCTCTAGGCATTTATCATTGCCTTGTGCTACTGTAAAGGCTCGCGAAATGTGATGGTCTGTCCAAGGTTCATCACCCAAACTATCCAAGGCCTCTACAACAGCAGCTGGATAATCAAAGCGGCAACTTTCCGGGCAACGAGAGAGTAATAAATCTCCGGCCAAAATTTGCATGTCATCGAAATCATGAACTCCTTCCTGTGCCTTTCTTAGAGTCATTATTGCCTTACAACCTCTATGAACAGTTAGCAAATCAGCGAGAACATTGCTTTGTAATTCGCTAGAGATTCTCAATATTCCCGATGGTGCCTTTTCCGGCGGATTCGGCATTAAGGGTGAAATCTTATACTTACAATCTGGAGGCATCATTGGAATGGTTGAATACGGTTCTAATGTGAAAGAACTGCGACCTAGCATTCTAATCAAACGTCCTTGCTGATTATCCAAAAGTAAAACTATTTGCTCAGCAAAAGGTTTTGCTTCATTAGCAATTCTTATCTTTTCCGCACCGGAAACACCCTTGACTTTGCTTTTTGCGAGTAAACCACTTGGCCATTCCCCAGGCTTATTGCCGCTAGGTAACCCACCTCTTGACAAGAATTTGACATCATCATCTTTGTGTAGAGAGTTCCATGATGCTGTAGCGATCGCTACTAACCAGACCCATTGAATTAGATGAGTTGCTTCAGTCGGTAACGGTTCCCTAGCCAATTGTAGTAAATGATTAAATCGAGTTTGGTGGGTTCCATGAACTATCTCTGCTGCTGAGACATAGTTGGCTGAATACTGGGTGAATACATTAGTCCAATTTAGCAAATTATCTTGTAATTCAGTAGCAAGGCCAAGGACTTCATTTTGAACGGGTTCCACTATCATTTGCAATAATGCCTCACTCGGCGGATTACTTACTCCATCCCAAACGAGACCCATTTCGTTACAACGGCGTAATATTGAGCGTCTTGATTCTTCAACGAATAATGACTTCCATAGCATTCCAGTGAATACTACTGCTGCCTTTTGTTGACCGCCAAGCAATACTGCAAGACGATCTCTCGCTTCGATAAATTCCGACTTGCCAACATATATTCCCGCCTCCTGTGCATCATATTCAGAGCGGATTCGCCAAGCGGTGTGTAGGGTCTCTTGTTGTAGCAAGGGCATTCTTTCCTCTGCTATTTGTTCCCGATTTGGATGTATTGCGACCATGTCCAAATGCGGTGAAACCAATCCTGAGAGGAAGGCGTCAATGGTAGAAATAGGCGCATCGTCCAAGGCTGCAACCAATTTTTCTACATCAGCATTAGATTCAATGCGGGAGTCGAAAATTAAATCTGTTGCACCTGAAACCTTCGGCAAAGGTCGTAAAATTGAAACTCTTTTACGAATTCTTGCTTTCAGTTCTGCTGCTGCTTTCTTAGTGAAAGTAATTGCAACCACTTCACTAGGAGTGAGTCCTTTCCATTGTTTGAAATCTTTTCGTTCTTTAGCAGGTGCTCGTAGTGAACCTTGTCCTTGCAAAGGCTCTCTTGGGCCATTGGGCAAACATAGAGTTGCACGTTGCTCTGCTGTGATTAAATGTTGAACATATCTTTCAGCCATAACTGTGGTTTTGCCAGTCCCTGCACCCGCATCTAGAGCAATGTGTTTGTCTAAATCTAATCCTAACTTTTGACTTAAATTAAATTCTATTTTCGACATTAATCTCCACCTCCGGCGACCGATGAAACTGGGCATGAACTCTTGACCAAACAGTATTTACAATTTTTCTTTGAAGGAGTTGGATTGACCATTCCCTTTTCTGCCGCAGTTACCGCTCTTGTTGAAGTACGGATTCTTTCACTCATCCACGCCCTAAAGGCAGAAGATTTAGGTGGTGCATCTTCTCCTAAATTTCGATAGTGGATTTGACAATTCTCAAATATTTCGCCTATAGATAAATCGATTAAGTATTCTCGTAAATCACTATCGATGTCAACATAATGCACAGTGTCTTCGCCAACTTCACTAACACCTACGCCAACTACTCTATCTCCAGGGTTGATAAGTTCCCAAGCTCTAGCATAAACACCAAGTTGTACTTCATCAAAAATAGCCTTGCGATGTCTATCTCCACCTTCTTTGGGCTTAGGGCCTTCAAGACTCTTCAAATCACGGATAATAATCCATCTCTTGGCTGGACCACAGGGTTGTTCATGACCGAGTGTGAGGGTTTTAAGATCGTCTGTTTTCTCACTTAATAGGCCATTCATTATCGCTAATTGTCGCAGATGTTTAGGCAGTATTACTTCATCAACTCTATCAATTCTTCCCGCTAATTTGAAATGTTTCTTTTTGCCCAAATCATCGCTCGCATCAATGGTTACTGAATCATTATTCTTGGACTTGCAAAACCATTCACAAGCGATAGGAGCCACATCCCTTAGAGCCAAATCGGAGTCGACCAATCGGCCAAGTCTACCGCTTGGAGGAAGAGTGATTATTCCTTCCAAGTATTGATTCCATTCTGTTGTAGAGATTCCGAGTAAGTCCCTGGTTCTGTGAACTGCAACCGCATCGCTTCTTGCTAACCATGGCACATTTTCCTTCAAATATTCAAGAACTGCATTCCATGCTTTATCATTTGTTCCAACTGGGCCATTTGCCAATGAGATGCTCTTGGACATTGCTGGACCGCCCACATCTACGCCATGCCCTTGCAATATTGCACCCTCGCAATCATGAATGATGGTTCCCCTGATTCTATTGTCAAGGTCTTCGCTTTGAGTTTCTTCTTGGCCAGCCCGTAAATGCGATTTCATCCAAGCTTCGCGTGGGCATTTTAACCATGCTTGGAGGCGGCTAGCAGACCACCTTTCAACACTTATTCGAGTTGTATTGGCGCCAATATAATTGTTGATTTCACTTTTGTTGATGTTTACTGAAGGCAGAGGCCTAGGGTCGATAGCAGGAGTTTTACTCCTCCCCGATTTAGATCCCAAAGTCGGCCAATCCTTTGCAATTCTGCCTCCGTTCTTAGCGAGGTTTGCAGTTGGGTGCAGCAGTATTGAGTCAGAACTCAACATTGTATCTCTCTGCTCCCAAGCGATTGTTTCAGCATCATCCAAGTTAGAAAAATCAGGTTGCCTTGCAAATCTATCGGCTTGTAATTTCTCTTCATGAGCTACTGCTACCGTCCCAATATGGGACGGAGTTCCTTCTTCATCCCATCCTCCAGCAATTGCCAAACCGAGACGTTGTTTTCTATCTCTGCCTCGATTACCTGAACGTTGTCCTCGGGCTGTACCATATTTCATAACCATAGAAAACGGACGTGGGGTAAGCCATTCACCTTCACCGCTTTGACGATGAACCAAATGCCATGCTCTATTCGGATATTTTTCTAAATATTCTGTATCTGGAATGAATGAGGGGATTTGGGAATGATTGGAAATTTTTCCTTCTAATCTCAAATCGCCAAGCCATTCAGCCAATGGCGCACTTGGGCCGCAACCCTCATCGGCAGTAGTATCAAAAATAACTACTGTTTTTGCAGCATTTAGCAAATGACGGAGATGATGACGCCCTCTGCGAATTGGTAAATCTGTAGTATGCAATCCCAATTTTATTCTCGCTTCAGAATCAATCCACGGTACCTTTGGAGATTTCATTGGCCAACAATCAACATCACATCCTGCTAGTATTATCAAATCGGCTTGTAATCCATGTGCATCCTCTGGAGTTGCTAATGTCAAATTTTGATTGGTCGTGCGCGAAGTCTCTAATTTCGATTTACTGGCTATTAATTCTAAAAATTCAGTGAACTCAATACCACTTGAAGCGATTTTAAATCCGCAATTATGCATTTGTTGAACTACGTTATTGAAACATTCATTGAGAATTTGTAGTGCTTGAATAGATCGATCTTGCTTTGCAGTTCTTTGCATCAATACCTGCCAATTAACTTTTGAAAGAATGTGATTAAACCATTGTGCACCACTTTTTAGTGGCTTGGGCAAAGGCAATATTTGCCCACTAGAGCATCCAATTACATCCTCTTGTAACAGTGCTTCTTCTCCTTTCAGTAATAATGGGGCCCAAATCCGTGCCAAGGATGCTATCCACCATTGTGTCTGTTCCAGTTCTTTCAAGGTTCTTTCTTCATTATCACCCAATTGTGGCTTGGCTTGAGCTAACATTCTCATCCATCTTTTTAGCGCACCCTGGCCACCTAAGACGTGGAATGACTGTGCCATTTTCTCCAAAATAGAACGACTTGGTTTTGCCTCCCAATCCTTCTCTGTTGGATGTTCTTCACTTGTTACAGCGCCTGTAATTATTGGTAGAGAGTGACCTGAAAGCAAATTGATTAGATCTGTCAAACTCCATGCATTTTGGCCACTGCTCAATCTAGCTAATCGCAATATTGCTGCAATGGCTGGTTGGGAATCCAACTCATCTGCGCTAAGTGGTAGGTCATATCCCAATTCCCCTAGCCTCTTTGACCAAATTTGTTCCCTTGAGGATTTAGCGCCGTCTATTAATAAAACTGTGCCGCCTTGAGTCTTTTGATAATTTGATAGAATTTCAATTGCAGCATCTACTGAATGTTCACTCCTATCCAGAGTAATAATATGGTGATTGGTCTCTCGCATCAGGCCGATTGGAGATAGCCAATCCGCTGGATTTGCGGCTTGCCAAACAACGTGATCAGGTAACCACTTGGGAAGTTCGGATTGGGCTATGAAATGGACATCCTGGATGTATGAGCCATGATGGCCTATGCGGAAATTACCGGCATTACATAATTGATGGATGGGCTTGAATTTTGCAATTACTGTTAACAAATCAATTTCAATCTCTGTGAAGTCCGGCGCCATGTCCAAAATTACTATTCCACTTATTTCTTTTAATGAAAATGGAACTTCATCTTTTGAACTGAGTTCCTTAACCAATCTTTTTTTGACCAAGTCTGGGTGTGAGCCTCCTAATTTATCTTCGATAAGGCCTAGTATCCCGACTAGGTCTTGCGCACCCGGGTCATCTTGCCAAGCCTTGGGGTCTCTAACTTCAGATAATACTCGATGCAATTGCAGTAACCTTTCGCTTTTGAATGTAGTCCATGCACCATATTCGCCACTATGCATTAACGGAAATTGATTATTCTTTGCTGCTTTAACGCATTCTTCGTGGATTAGGGAAAAGAGGGTGGCATCGTTTTCAAGTATTCCTGGCAAGCGGAGATCCAAATGTAGAGATGCCACCAAACGTTGAATTGTTACATGACGAGTTGTGTCTGCAGGAACGCCATCCATTGATAATTGCCGTAGCAAACTTGACCGTGAATTATCATTCGCATGGATAATTAGGATATCTTTGCCGGACTCCGTTTGTATACCATCTTCTAACCACTGAGGAACTGCCAAACCATGAGGTATTGCCTCTTTGGTGATTGGTACCTGTGTATGGTTCGACATTGAAACTACTCCTAGACTATGTGAACTAAAGTCAACCGTTATTGAAGGCTTGCATTATTACCCAATTACCATCTCCATTTTACGGTGATTGGATAGCAATTTTTCGCCACACGATGTTCCCTAAAATTTACATTTCTTTAATGCCGTATGGAATGAATGGAATCTTATATAAACCGATATAGTAAGAGAAGGTGAAGAAGATTCTACGTTTCAAAAACTGCCTATAAGCACTGTTTGAGATGATGACTTGCATTCATGTTTCCTTACTTTATATAGGGTTGAGTGAATGTTACTAATGTGAACAAGAGTAAATCATGTTCGGCCATTATACGACATCTTGGGCGAAACTCTCAAATACTAGAGCCCCCTTCTTAGACTGTATGCGACCTCTAGTAGTGCTAAGAGGCCTGT
>Ga0307985_10000856_pt1 | contig 17487 bp, 16 predicted proteins | sample EllFjometageno80_FD_203155 | JGI IMG/M metagenome (GOLD analysis project Ga0307985, IMG submission 203155) | Marine microbial communities from Ellis Fjord, Antarctic Ocean - #80 | ecosystem: Environmental > Aquatic > Marine > Unclassified | place: Southern Ocean | collected 2014-10-09 | reverse complement strand
ACAAATGCTAGAGAAAATCACAATAATTATAAATCGGCTGGTTCATTGTCTAGAAATATACTTTGGGGAAATTCTACATCAAAAAAAACAAACATCAAAAAATATAAAAATAAATTTAATTTAAAGTGAATAAAAAAACATTCGGTTTTAAGTTAATAAAAAATAAAATAAAAATTAATTTAATTATTATTTTGTTTTTTTTACGATGACACACTTTGGATTAATCTACCAGAACGAGAATCAATACTAGTGATCTGGTTGTAGTTAGAATAAACCTTAACAACGTATTTATTACTGGCACTGCTTGGGAATTTAACAGTAATATCACAAGTGCTTAGCCCTTTTAAAGCTAAATTACCAGTCAGACTATTTGTGTGAGAATTGTCTGAAAATGGAATTATGAAGAAATTAGTATCATTACATGAAAATTTATCCATAGTTTGAGATATTTCTGTGCGAAAACCAGAACTTACATTTAACCAATTACACTGATCAGAAGTCGTGAGTAATAATTGTTTGTAATCAGTTGCCTCAAAAAGAACACGACCGCTCGATTTTAGAACAAGGGAATCTAACTGAACATAGTCCGAGCCAATTCGAGAACAATCCTCAGTAGCTTCTATCGAGTGGTGCTGACCTTGATGTGAATCAATCATCATACTAGCACGTTGTACAGCAGAAGTAGAGCCATCCGCTACAGCAGTGATTGCGGAAGTTCCATTACTAGTTCCAAGATTAATTGCGTTGCCCAGTTTCTGACATTTAGCTAGAGTTCTTTCAGAATGAACACATACAACGAAATTCTGAACAAGATTAGTATTGTATATTTTGACTGTATGTTCCGTGCTCGTTCCAGTGGCAGATACAGTGGATTCTGTTAAAATAGAGTTCCCATTTAACATCGAGAGAGGAGTGGATAATGAGAATTGTTTCTCAACAATCTGATTATCATTAGTTTCTAAAATATCATAATGGCAATATACTTCACACTCTTTAATTCTAGGATTAACGATTGGAGTGGCGGTTGTTGTACCAGCTCCAACACCAGTTCCAGCAATACAATGAAATGCCTCATTGGTTTCTATATTTAATCGAATTACTTCAGCAAATCTTAAATTTAATCCAGTCTTTCTAGAATCGTCACTCTGGAATTTTCCTTTGAAAAAACTAAATGGTACTCGAGTGTAAAAAGTATGTGTTTTTTCAGCAGCGCTATAAGCAACTACAACTTCTCTAGCTTGAGTTTGAACATTTAGATTCTGTAATGATGCTTTTGAAAGTTGAAGATTAGCCGAACCAGCAAGAAGCCATTTAGCTTTTTCACCAGCATCATCAATAGAAATGGTTCTAAATTGAATCATATCATCGTGTATTTGCATCACTTCACGAGAAGAATTTAGTAGAGATAATCTTTTACATATTCTAGCGTATAAATGTTTTGCTACATTTGGTGTCATAGCAACTTCAGAGCTCCCAACCGCCGCGCCTCGTGCGTTCGTGTAAGCGATTGTCCATTTGATATACATTTCTCTAAGAATCCCAAATGAAGATAATTCTACCGAAGCAGAATCACCAAAATTCTTTATTCCATCTACGGAATGTTTAACATGAAAATCTTTATATACATTAGGCATTGGTTTTGCTAGATCATACTGATACGCCTCATAATCTATATTTCCTCCTTGGATCGCTGATTGATATAAGCTTGATTGTTTTAATGCTCCAGTAACTACGTTCATTGTTTTATTATATATTAAGTAAATATTTTAATTTTAAATTTATTTACACGTTTACTTTTTTAATACTTGTTGTAATTATTTAAATCATGAGCATTAAAATATTTGCTTTTTTTTCTATATTTTATTTTAAATTTATTGTTATATTGTTTTAAATTAATTGATATGGGGTCTTCTTCAATGGCATTAAATATCAAATTAGGATTCCTTCCAGCCAATTTATTCATGAATTTTTTAGAATAATCCGAATTAGATATAACTGGATTATAAATTACAGTAGATACCGAAGGATATAAATATGATAAATTTAGAGCAAAAATAGAACCGAACGAATAACCCATTATTTTTAAACTACCTTTACCCGTGTTTCTAATATTCTTTAATTTATTTTGTACTAATTTAGTTCCTATTAAATATCTATGATTATATTCTATATTATTAAATAATTCTGAACTCCCACTTAGATTTAAAATGTTTTTCATAAAGTCTTTATTAAATGCATCTTTCTCTTTCAAATCAGTACCTCGAAAAACAACATAAGAATTACCCTTTTTATCATCATATTGCGAAACCTTTTCTGAATTAAAACTTATTTCATATCCGTCCAGTCTACGATTATCTTTGCTAATTGACATGTTTTTCATAATATTTAAATCATTGTCTATAGAAATCATTTTAATAGAATTTATTTTATTATAATAAACAATACCATCGATTAAACCGTGACCAAGTACCGCATCACCATCCAACAAATTTGACTCCCGAGCTACATTATATACCAACCCCATAAGACCTAGAAGCAAATCTTTATTATTTATAGCATTTAATATAAATTCATCGATTCCTTCATAGATTTTGTTTATTTCAAATAAAGTTTTAGGATTGGTCAAACTCTTAAATAAACTAATCAAACTTGTAGACTGATTTTCATATTTACGAACATCCTTTAAATAAGTAGAAGGAAAAAATATTTTGTCATATTGAACCATGCTGAAAATCATATAATTGTTTATTGCTTCCCGCTGTTCTATAGATACTGTATTTATTGATTTAGAATTATTTATAAAAGCTTCATTTAATTCTTTAGGATATGAATCATAAACACTTAATAAATATTCTGTTTTGTTACCATCCAATTTTAAATAATTATCTAATAAAAACTTTATAGCTGTTTCCATTACCCAATTGAACCTAATCAATTCCATTTCATTTTTTGACATATAAAAATTAAGAGAAATAACCAGAAACGGATATAGAACAGCATTATGAGCCACCGAGTGTTCATTTTTTTTATTCAACGGTCTAAGTTTAATTCTCCCATTTGGTGCTTTCAAATCTCCAATTTCATTAATTGAATTATTTTCCAAAACGGATACGGCTTGTTGCATGACATCTGCCATATCAAAAGGAACAAACTGCTTAATTAATTTTATCTCGGGTATTTGTGTTTCCAAATATTGAAATCCTAGTTCACTAGCACTATGTAAGATGTTCTTAAATATATCTAACTTTGGTGTATTTTCTTTACCTTGATATATATGATTATCTTCGTTATCAACATCTTCGTGAATTTGTTTTTCATAGTCTTGAGGGTGTTCATTTTCCTCTAACGTTTCATGTTTGCTTTCTACATTTTCACCACTCTGTTCATCAACCATTCCATCAATCGGCTCTTCAACAATTTCACCATCTTCATTTAAATCTTGAACAGTTAAATCATCATCATCATCGTCATCTAACTGTTCATCTACTTTTTGTTTAAGGTCTTCCATTTTTTTAGAATCATCCGCCATATCGCTAATTGTCTTATCTATTTTATCATCTAAAATTTCTTCAGACATTAAATTTTTATTTGATTGTATTTCAGTTTCTTTATTTTTAATTGATTGTTTTAAATCACTAATTTGTTCATCGAAATTTTCAGACTCCATATAATCATCAGATTTATATCTACCCCGAGATTTTAACACAGTTTTTAATTTATCGGCACTTTGTTCCCAATTTTTTTGTATATTTTTCATTTGATTTTTAATAGATTCGTTTTTAGGATCATCTAACGACTGCTGTTTTAAAACATTATATTCTTCTAACATACTTTTCATGTTATCAGAATCACTTTTGTTTTTTTTTGGTTCATTCAATAATAAATTTAATGATTCGATTCTAGATTGAGAATTTCCTTTAAACCCAGAAAATACAGAAGCATCTTTGTTAAAATAAGAATCTACAATATCATCACCAACATTATTATTTTTCAAATAATCTTTTATTTCAACACGTTTATTATTTAATGGTTCGAATTTATCCTCGAGTAATGCGTTTTGTTTTATAAATTCTTCTGGTGCTGTTATAGATGACATAGAATTATTAAATATATGTAGTTGTTTGTCATAATCATTTTGTAATATTTGTAATTCATTTTCTTTTTTTATTAAATCGGATATTAGCGAAGCTTGTTGACTTATAGAAGAATTTTCCATTATATGTATTAAAATATCATAAGATAATAAATCTTCTTTTTTCCTTATGATATTTTTAAATTAAAAGTTACCACTAAATTCATATGAAAAATATAATAATAGATGGTCAATCTGGCATTCACCAGTGTTTTTGCTAACCGTATCCATATCAACAATTTGTTTTGAATCGTTATATTTTTTAATATGTATAGTTAATTCTCGATTTAATTTTTTATTAATATCAAAGTGAAGACCAACACCTAGATTTTGAATTGTATTTAAATCGTCGGATATTGGAATTGGGATTCCATGAGAAGAATAATAAGATTGATCACTAGAACTGACTGGTGGAGTTGCAACGTTACATCCTTGTCCAATTATTTCTGGTATGTCAACTATGATATGGTCTGGTACTTTGTGAGATGCTCCGCTGGCTAAAGTTCCAGCAAATTTAGATAGATTAACAGCATAACTTACCAGAGTTAATTTTTGAATTGGAATGGAAAGTGAACTCATTCTTAGTTTTTGAACAGCTGAACCGTTGTTCCGATAATGTAAGACTAAAATTGGCATTATTAATAAGTATAATATAAATAAACATTATAATTAATTATTAATCTAAAACTTGATTCTAGAATTGGAATTATTTCTATAATTAAACATAGGTAACTCACCCTCTTCATCTTCTAAATTTTCAGCGACGAAATTATTTAAATTTGTAAATAACAAACTATCATTAATTAAAGGGTTTCTTATTTTTAAAAATATTTTATCTTCTTTAATATTTCTATATTTTTTTTCCGTATTTTTTGGTTGTATGTTTTGAGGTTTGTGTATTTGATTTATAGAAATTCCTTCAATGTTTTTAGGTGGATCTTTCTTTTTTTTATTCTTTTTTTCTTTAATGAATAATGGTTTGTTATTATTTTTATTTTTTCTACCACTACCACCACCGCCACCGCCACCGCCACCACCGCCACCACCACCATCACCACCAACACCGCCAACACCACCACCAAGATTATTAAATAACTGAGTCGCGGATATTCCTAAATGTTCAGTGTTTACTATCACACCGTAATTTTTCATATTATTACCAGCATCATCACCACCACCACCGTTTTCTGGAATATTAGCCGACAAGGATATTAAACCGAACTTCCACTGTCTTTCAAATTGAGAATTCTCTATAAATCCATATTTCAAAGTTAATATCTCTAAAGCATTTTCATAAGAAAAATCATCTGAAATAACAATTGGAAAAATTTCTCCATAAACCAAAACACATTCCATTATTTGTTTTTTTCTTTCATTCAAATCTTTGCTAGGACTTAATGCTGGATTGTTTCTAATCATGTTCATATAAAATGTAAAATCTTTACCAAATCTTAAGAAAATATTTTGAACCGCCTTCTGATGCCCAAAATTACTTAAATCTAATATTGTATCTTTTTTTTTCAATTCTGGGTCTTTAGATCCACCACCACCACCGCCACTGTTTCGTGCACCACCACCTCCATATCTCAACTGTTCACCAATTTTTCTTTCCTTAATTTCCATTTTAATATTAAAAGGATTATTTTTTTTTTCTTCAATTTTATCTTGTTCAAAAGCTTCTTTTATTTCTTTAGAAACGTCTACGGGGTCTTCTGTTTCGTCTTCTGGGAAAGATTGAGGAATTTCTCCTTCATCCTCTGGGTCATTTACTAAATCTCCTTCCAATCTTCTAATTTTTAATCGTTCTCTACCCGTAAGAATTCCGTCAGCCATCTCTTCATCATCTATGGTAGCTTCGACTAAATATTTATCAGCAAATTTTTTTTTATGTCTTTTTCTAAATAGTTCAGAATCAACATCAGCCCAATTTACCTTTTTGCTAGTTAATTTTTGTTGGTTTAAAATTTCTTCTTCTGTACTTGGTACATAATCATCTTGTTTTATTTTAAATGATTTATTTTTTAAATTTTCAAAAACATCATCATTACCCTTTCTAACGGGATTTATATTAAATCCAATACCCCTATCTACTTTCTTTCTATCCATTTGATTGTGGATTTTATTAATAATTTTTTTAGTGCCTTCATTATTAGCAAAATCCAACCCCATTATAATAACATCCAATGGAATGTTTTTTTCTTCCTCATAATATTTAATATATAATTCTATTGCTCCTCTGTCATCTAATTCATACATTTTTTTAAATAAAATTTTATCGTCATCTGGCATTTCAGAACCGACAAGACCCCACGATGAGGTTTTGCCCTCCATTATTTTTTTATCTAAATACATAGGGAATAATCTTTCACGAAAAATATAACCGAATCTGCCTTTACTTATTAATTCTGTTCTCAAGAAACGGCCTTTAATTATTTCACCACCTTGCAAAAATTCTTTACCATCGAGTTTAGAAACATATTTCCTAGGGTTCCTCGCTGAAAATTTAGCCCGTTCTTCATATGTTCCTTTTTTCTTGTCCATTACTTCACCGTCTGGTGAAACATAATCGGGAATACGTTTTCCGTCTTTATCTAATTCATATTGTTTATCTAGTTTTTTCTTTCGTTTTACTTCACCTTCTACATCCTCTTCAAAAGAACCAACTACTTTTAATTTTACATTACCAGTGTTAAACAAATTAATAAATTGATTTGAATCTGGATTATTTTCTATGATTTTGCTTTTAACTTCCGAACTGTTTGCGTATATATATATGAAATCTATAATATCTAATGGGATATTTAATTTTTCTTGTAAAAATTTATAATATACTTGTTTACGGTTTTCTGATTTAGTAGCGGTTGACAGTAAATTTTTTAATTCAACAAAATGTTTTTTATACTTGTGAGTTTTTGACGATCCTAAAAATTTCCAATTCTTATTATCGTCATTTATAACAACTGGATAAATATTGTTTTTATATAAAATACCACGCTTGCCAGTTAATAATTTTTCTAGATTCATTTTCATTTTGTTTTCACCGATTTTAATTGATGTTTGTCGTTTTGAATTTTTTTTTATAATCAAATATTTTTCAACTAAGGAATTCATTTATATTAATGAAATATTATATTTACAAAAACATTTAATTAATAAAATTGAATAAGTGAAACAAGTCTAGACCCCTCGTTTAATTAAATCACTACTATCTTGTTCATTGATTTTATCAGCTAACATTTTAAATTCATCATCATCGTCATCGTCGTCTTCATTTAAAATTTGTTCTGATAGAATGGTATTAGCCTCGTATTCCCGTCTAAGCATACCGCCAGACCAATGACCGCTAATTCTGTGTTTGCCTCTCGAGTATTTTTGTTTATTAAATTTAATCCATTTCTCTGCATCTTTTTTATTTGTAATCATATTTCCTTTCAGCATCGCTCCATTATGTTCAATTTGATCCATTTCTTTAACAGCTAAGGAATCTATTTCAATTACTTTAGGTTCTTTAGATTTGCGGTTTAGAAACACAGCACCACCTAAATTATTTACATTACTTGTATCGTGTTCGTAAATACCTTTCATACCATTACCAGAATATTTTGGGTTGTGTATTCTAATATTCATTGGCGAATTCTGAAATCGAGTATTACGGAATTCTTTATTTAAATAATTAAAAGCACTATCTTGCTTACTATAAATTGGTATCTCTGACATTTTTTCTTGTAATTTTATTTGATCTAATCGACGATTTCCTAATTTTACTATTTCTACCGATTTGTTTGGGATTTTTAATTTCATTATTATATATATTAAATATATTATTTTTATCATCTGGAATAACACGGGATTTAGTTTTAATATTTTTGGTTTTTATTTTTTTAAAAGATTTGGTTTTAAATTTTCCCTTAGACTGTGTTGCTAAAAATTGATATATATAATCTGATAATTTGGTTACACCTTGTTTATAACTACATACTACACAGCAATTGTATGGAGTTCCATTGAAAATATTTTGGTATACAGCTTCCACTTCATCTTTATTTTTAGCTAACCCAAAATAATCTTCCTTGATTTTCTTTTTCACTATCATACTTTTCGCAACCCAAAGAAATGTAATGTCAGCATTAAGACGCACTAGAGGGCTAAGCATAGTTAATTTTTGAACCAGTACTATTATAGAACACTTGCAACTTTGTCTTCCTAATGAGAATAAATATTCCAACGAAGATGAATTTTTTATTGACTTACTGTTTTTATTATGTTTATTTTGCTCACGTAATCCCGAAATATCGTTAAAAATACATAATATGTTAGAACGTTTTTCAAAAGGAATTTCTGAATTTAATCTAGTCTGTATTATAGAATCTAAATTATCTAAATTATCATATATATACGATTGATTCATAAACGGTAAACCATTTACGTCTTTATCAGTTTGGCTGAAAGCGAATATGTGTGAATACTTCATCATTGAATCTAGTTTTTGTATCAAACCATTGTTTAACAAAAAACTTTTTCCTCCTCCCCTAGAAGATGCAAGAATAATTGCGGGATTGTATTTCAAACCATCTATCTTATCATCCAACATATCGTAACTGAATTTATTAATTTCCATTTTATATAATAACATATAAAATATTTATTAAAAAATAACTTGATATATATTATTATATAAAATGGAAATTATGTTTAATAATTCACTGCTTAATAAAACAGAAATAATTAATACGAATTTAGATGAAAAATGTTGGAATCAATATGTATTAATAACAAGTTTTATATTGTTTTTTCTTTCTGAAATTTTACCATTTATAAAAAAAAAAAAAAAAATATTTGACAATGATGTTGTTGACATTGACCACGAAGAACCTTATAATAATGATAAGCAACAAAATACAATTAAATCAAATTTGATTCACAACAGCAACGGAATATTACATTTATTAATAAAGATATTATCTAAAATATTAACCAAACGATGATATTATACTAGATCCGTCTTTACTAAACGTAGTTTTGATTATTTTTAATCTATTATATTTTTTATTTGTATGTTTACATTTTCTAGATTCAGATTTGTATTTATCATTTCTACAACAATTATATAGGAATGTTTTTGTCAAATTTAATTCAGACATTAAATCAAGTGTATTATTATATTCTTTACTAAATAATATTTTAGTTTTCTCATCATCAAAATAAATTGAGATTTTCCATGAAGCTTTCCGCATTGATATAGAATATACTACTATGAAATCTCTAAGTGTGTTTATAATAGTATATCATTATTTTTATTTTAGTATTTACAACACATACTTAAAGATATGTCCATATTTATATTAAATGAATATACAACTATCGGATGGAAATAAATTAGTAACAAAAATAAAATATAAGGATAATACAGAGATGATGAAAAAACTTAAATTTACACCAAAACAAAAATTACAAGTCATAAAACTAACGAAAACAAAAATAAAAAAACACTTCAAGGAAGGGGGTGGTATTTACGATGAAAAATTTAAAACGTTCTTAAGTAAAAACAAAATTGCTTATAACTTTAATACAAAACGATTCGTAAAATATGGTGGGAGAGTTCTGAATAAATTTGGGCAAATACACCGTGGAAAGGGCTTTATTAAAAATAACATATTATTAAAAAAAGATTATTATTCTGAAATTAATGAAATATTAGAAAACGTCATAGATACAGAAAATTTTGAGTATGATTTAAATTTTAAAAACTATCTTCCAATATCGCCATCAGAGATTATAAAAATGATGATAGATAAGTTTAAAGGTCTACAAATTACAATAAATTTCGGTAATAAAGGTTATACATTAACAAAAGAATCGACGACGAGGTTATTAAATAATTATTTAACTGGTGATGTGGAAAACCTCACTGATTCAGACGCTGAATTTATATCACACATGAATCAAGGTACTATCCTTAGTTTAAATAATCTAGGGGTGGGTAAATCAGAATCTGACGGGAGTTTCTTCAAATATTATTACAATACAAATATAAACTTATCTAGATATGGAATTTTTAAAAATAAAGAAGAGTCTAATTATAAAAATAATTGTTTAATTAATGCTATATTATGTTCTAAATCGAAGATATGCTCCGATAAATTAATATCTGGTCTGTTTAAAAAATTAATTGATTCTAAATTCATAAAAACTAGAAACGTGCCAATTAAATTATTAGATTCTATTTGCGATAAAATTAAACATTCAATTACGTTAACCCAATATTTTGACAAAAAAGACACTTATAAAACCAAGACATATGGTAAAAAATATAAAAAAAATATTAAAATTGGTTTAATCGATAAGCATTATTTCTTAATTGAAAAGACTAATTATACAATGTTTTCCATTAAAAACTATGAAGAAATTAAAAACGAAAATAATTTTAATTATATCGTAAACAAAAAAGATTCTGGATACCTAAGAGATAAATCAAAAACAATTAATTCATATACACTAATTAAATATTTATTCAAAAACAAAAATCAATATTTGAAGGAAATAAATATAGATGACCAAATGATTATATCGCCATACTTTGAAGAAGTTAAAAATAAGAATTTTTTTTCGTTAAACTATAACGATGATGAAATAAGGGAAGTTCGTAAATATAAACCCGTGAATGAATTATACGACTTAAACAATCATGATTTATTCATGTCTGATTTTGAGTGTGGTTTTGATAAGTCATCGAAACATATACCTTATTTATGTTGTATTAGAAAATATCAAAAATATGACGCAAACGAAGATTCTATAAAACCAAACGGGAGGGCGTTTTACGATTCTGATAAAATAAGCAGTGCTCAGCGACTTTTAAATTATGTAATAAAAAACAATCCAAAAAAAACAAAGGTTTTATTTTTTCACAATTTAAAATATGATTTCCAATTTTTAACTGGTGTTACGGGTTTGGTTATCACATCTGTAATTGCTCCAAATAATAAAGAAATTTCAGTTGAATGTATTTATAAAAAAACAAAAATAATTTTACGAGATACCTTGTGTATGATCACAAATAGTTTAAAAAATTTTGGAAAGATGTTTGGTTTAAAAACAATAAAAGAAATAATGCCGTATGAAATATATACTGAACAAAACATTAAAAATAGATTTATTGAGGTATCGAAAATAAAAGAATGTATCGACTTTCAAAAGTTTGTAGTTAATCCCAAATGTAAAAGAAAGAAAAAAAAAATAGTTGATAGAATTTTTGATTTAGAAAAATGGAATCAATATTTGGAAAATGCAACAAAGTGGAATTGTCTTAAAAAAAATAATACAATTGATATAATACAATATTCTAAAATATATTGTTTAATAGATTGTAAAGTTCTTAATGATGGGTATGATATATTTCGTGGGTGGATTTTGGAATTAACTGGAATTGATATAATAAATGTTCTAACTCTTTCTAGCGTTGCCGATAAATACGTTATAAAGGAAAACGCGTACGAAGGAGTTTATGAATTGTCCTCAATACCGAGAATGTTTATTCAAAAGTGCCTAGTTGGTGGGAAGACCATGACTAATCAAAATAAGGCACACATTGATTTCCGTAATATTGAAAATAGAGATTTAGATTTAAATTCATCATATCCAGACGCTTATTGTAGAATTGGCGGATTTCTAAAAGGTAAGCCGAAAATTATTAAGGAATCAATTGACGTTTCTCAGTTGTTAAAGAAAGACGGGTTATTTGTTAAAATAAAAATACTGTCGATTGATAAATTAGATTTTCCTTTATTAAGTTATAAAAACGAAGACGGCATTAGGACGTGGTCAAATAATGTAGATGATTTAAATAAACACGGTGTGTATCTCGGTAAATTTTCTCTCCTAGATGCTATTGAATTTGGAAATATGAAATTCGAAATATTACAAGGATATTATTTCGATGATGGTAGAAATGAAAAATTACCGATATTAACTCGTAAATTATATGACGCTAGGAAAAAATTAAAAAAAGAATCAAATAAAGCGGAAGCGATATATAAGTTAATTTTAAATTCTATATTCGGTAAAACGGCATTAAAATCATTTGGTAGTGAATTAATAATTAAAAATCAATATAAATATGTTGGAATTGCTTCTAATTTAGAAGAAGCTAAAAAATATTATATTAAAAAAAATAAGTCTTTTAATGAAAAATTATATTTAGAAGATTTAGGATTTTTACAAATACATAATGATAAATGTTATATAAATGAAGCTCATAAATTCATACGTAGAAATTATAATAATATAAATAATTTTATTGTTAGAGGTAATTATTATTTCATTGAAAAGATATATAATGTCGGAACACATTTCAACAGAGTTCATTGTGCCGTTGATGTGCTTGACATGTCAAAACGAAGTCTTAATGAAGTTCTAGTGTTGTGTAATACCAATTCTGAAAAATATATAAAAGTTGGAATCATTGACACTGACTCAGTTCAAGTTGCTAAAAAGGATGTACCTCTGATTAAAAAATTATTTCAAAAAAAATATAACAAAGAATTTTTCGGCAAAAAACTTGGGCAGTGGGATGATGATTTTAAAATGTCAAAATCAAATAATTTATCTGATATATTGGCTATGAAAGATTTAGATAAAAGCGAAATAGATTCTGTTGGAGCTATATATTTAAAAAAAAAAATGTATATACATCATTTAAAATCGGCTGACGGAAATGAAGGGTATCACATTAGAATGAAGGGAATTCCAACAAAATCGATATATTATTATTGTTATAAAAACAACTGTAGCCCTATGGATGTATATGAAAATTTGTATGAAGGTAAAGAAATAAAATTTGACTTAAATTGTGGGGGACATATGAAAAAATTTAAATTCGATTCAATTAATAACGAAGTACATTTTAATGATGATTTTACTAGAGTAATTAAAATTTAACTTCGACCGTTCCTTTTTTTTTAATTAATTGCTTGTGTAGCGGTATAAACCCGTTTTCTATTTGTTGTTTGTTAAATTTCCTTTTAGAAAACGTAAATGATCGATTAGGGTGATATGTTAAACAACATCTTAAACTAGAATCATCAATAATTATTTCAATGTGGTCTTCAACCTCGTAAGGGCATCTAGATTTTACAATTATTTTTCTATTATCTAAATTAAATTTTGATTCGTATGAATGATAATATTCCTTACATCTTAAATTATTACAAAAGGTACTTATCGTTTCCAGATCAACAGAAACTGCATGTATTTTTTTTGTATTCATTTATTATCTTACGTATATTTTTATTATTAAAATATAACTCGGTATTATATATAATTAAAAATGCCTTTACTCAATCCTAAAAAACATAAAATTACAACTCAGAAACAATTAGACAATGATTTTAAACCAATAAATTCTAAAGTTTCTAATTTAGAATCTGTTGTAATTAAATTAACAAATCGTATTTCTAAATTAGAAAAACAACAATTAAACGACAATGCTTTTAAAGAAAAATTTAATACATATATTTCTTATACTGATAAAAAAAGAATGAACACAATCCAGAAAGATATTAATCTTGTTAAGAAGCAAATTAATTTAAGCAAATCGTCTAAAATCATGATTTCATTTAGTGATTTACAAAGTAAATTAGATAAGATTCAATTGGCTATTCAAGTGGATACTGATGATGATGATGAAGATTTATAATAACATTATAAATTTTATAATATAATGTTATTATATATAAATGTCTTCTTTCCATCCGCTAGATTTAGAAAAGGTTGAACAAGATCAGATTATTATAGATTTAGGTAATCTATCAACAACCGTTAACAATAATACAAATTCGATAAACGCAATTAGTTTTACTTCAGTAAACAATCAATTAGCTGGTTCTGCCTCGTCTGGACTAAAAACATTAATTGTTGCGAACGATACCGATATTGAAAATATAAAAGATAAAACGGATTATATAACAATTAGCCAAGCGGTTAATTTAGATACAATGGAATCGAATATAAATACAAATAATTCTAAAGTATCCATGACATTTGGTACGAATTCTTCAACCGCATTACGTGGAGATACTGTTGTTATTACCTCTTCACAAAGTTCTAAAATAACCGCTAATGAAAATTCAATTGATGATATTGAGAATAAAACAGACCACATTTCAGTTACTCAAGCTGTTAATTTAGATACCATGGAATCGAATATAAATACAAATAATTCTAAAGTATCCATGACATTTGGAACTAGTTCAAGTACGGCGTTACGTGGTGATACTTCTTTACTACAACTCGGTACTAGCTCAAGCACTGCTCTAGCTGGTAATACTTCTTTATTACAACTCGGTACTAGTTCTTCAACCGCGTTACGTGGAGATGTTTCTTTATTACAAATCGGTACTAGCTCAAGCACTGCTTTAGCTGGTAATACTTCTTTATTACAGATTGGTACTAGTTCAAGCACGGCTCTCGCTGGTAATACTTCTTTATTACAGATTGGTACTAGTTCATCGACTGCTTTAGCTGGTAATACTAGTGTTGTTTTAACTAATGGTAATAATCAGATTGTATCTCTCACTGGTTCATCTTCTGTTAGTCTTGCAAATAATCAATTTTTAGCTAATTCTATTGTCAGTGGTCAAACTAATAAATGGATTAGAATAACCTCTAAACAGAATGCTCTACCCGGGAATAGTGGATATTATCCGATTCTTGAGGGTGGACATACTAATTTATACTTTGTTGTTGGAGGTAATTATGTAGCATATCTTAGGAATTCACCCGTAGTGGGTTTTTTGGATTTCACTGGACAACATCGATGTGTTCCAGAAGATTTAACTATATTAAATAATTTACAAAACAACGTGGGAAAAATAGTAATATCAACGGGTAAGATAAATAGTCTTATTATCGATGATTTAAATATTCACAAACAAACAACTGGGAAAAAAGCTATAACTATTGATGAATCTTGTCCCGTGGTTTCCTTATGTAATAATTATATGGATAAACGTGCTTTTGGTATTATTAGTTCTGGTGAGGATGTAGATAATCCACTACCAAATGGTCAAAAATCGTATAATCAAGGTGCTTTCACTAGCGTAATTCACGCGGATATTGAGGATAATCGATTATTTATTAATTCTGTTGGTGAAGGTGCGGTCTTAGTTTATGACAAACAAAATATTCAAAATGGAGATTATATAACCACCTCTTCTTTATCGGGATATGGCTGTAAACAAATGGACGATATATTACATAATTATACTGTAGCGAAGTCCACCATTGATTGCGATTTTAATTTGGAAAGTAATTTTTATGAATGTTATGAAATAGAAATTGATAATATAACACACAAAGTTGCTTTAATTAGTTGTACATATCATTGCGGTTAATTAATTAATATTAAAATTATATATTATTATTAATATAATGGCTACTCATTTATTAGATCAAGAAGAATTTGAGCAAGATGGATTAGTTGTAAGTATGGATAAAATTTCGTTTTCTGGTGTTACAGATCCCGTTCCTATTCAATATTGTGTTGAAAATCATAATAAACTTAATATGAATTCTACTAGTACATTAAGAACATACGCCGAGGCAACTCGAGCTGTTACTTCCACGAATGCTAATAATATTTCTTCAAATGTTACTTCTATTAACAATTTGAATAGTGGATTATTTAGTGATGTTATTAAATTGACTCACACTGGATTTAGAACAATGAATAATTCGTTAGTATTAACTGGTTCTGCGGAAAGTTCTTCTACTGTGTTAATTTCTGATTTTAAAAGATTACGATTGACTTTAACTGATACTTATTCTACTAATGTTTCTTTATCCGAAGATACTACAAGGTTAACTCCTAATTCTGGTGAAACTGGTTATTATTTATGTAATTTAAATTTTGAATTTTATGATAATGTAGTTAATACGAAAGCGTTAGAGATACGCATGTATGATGCAACAAATTCTGCTATTAAATTTAGTCTTAGAAATACGATTGTACAAACGTCAACTAATTTTGAATATCGAACATTCTCGGGATCTATACTAATATATCTTGTTGCGGGTTCTTTCTATTGGTTTGAAGTTAAAAGCAGTAATGGAGGTAAAATAAACACTAATTTTACTAATATTACACTACAAAAAATGTCTAAGAGTCTTTAATTTTCTATAAACAATTTTACATCTTTTAAAATTAAAATGGTTTTGAAAATAAAATTTATTACTGAATTTATATTATAAAATCTTTTTTTACTAAGTGTTTTTGATTCAGAAATAACCTCACATAAAAAAATAGAATTATTCTTAACCCCTATTGTTTTTAAAATATTTACAAATTCTTTGCATGTTTTTAGATTATTTATATATAAACTATTTTCATTGTTTATTATATTTAATATATAATTATCATTTGACAATTCTATATTAATGTATGGTTTGTAACAAAAAAAGCTTCTTAATTTTATATTAAAATAATAATTTAAATTTTGTTCTTGGATTGGAACCGCTGTTGCTATATTAAAGATATTTTTTTTCATTTTAAATATTATGATATAATAATGAAACAAGAAACTAAAATTGAATTATCTAAATTAAATAAAATTATAAAACCAGAAATAGTTTTAAATGTGAAAGACAAAATAATTAAAAAATCGTCTGGAATTTATCATGATGAACATGGAAAATTATTATATAAGCCAGACAGAACTTTTGATTGTCTTTGTTTAAAATGTGATAAAGAACTCATAGTACATTTAACCAAACTATTAATTAGTTTAATAATTTTACTTTTTTCTATGTTAATGTTGTATTCAAATCGTGGTGATTCTGCCTTCTACTGTTCGATTATTTCTTTAGTTCTTGGGACATTTTTGGGCACTCATATGAAGCAATCAAGTAATAACAATAAAAATTAAACTTTTATAAGTAATTTTGTATCTATGTATCCACACATTTTTCTTTCGTCTATACCTCTATCACACCGACCCCCCATTCTAACTGAATAATTATTTTTGTTAAATTCCCACATATAAAGACCATTTTTCATTTTCCAAAGAAATATACATTTTTTTTCTGATGTTTCAGCAAATTTTAATTTATTCAAACCAATCATTATGTCTTTATATTGATTATAAAATATTCTTCTTGTTTTTAATTCTATTAAATAATTTTCGTTTTCATAATCAAAAATATGATACATATTTGTTTTTTTTATATTTTGACCGTATAATTTTTTGATTTTATTTAATAGTATATTTTCTGATTTGAATCCGAATAATAAATCAATATTTTTCATTTAATATAATAATATATTATAAAAAAATTTTTAATACGAATTTTGTTTGGTTTAT
>Ga0307985_10000855_pt1 | contig 17509 bp, 31 predicted proteins | sample EllFjometageno80_FD_203155 | JGI IMG/M metagenome (GOLD analysis project Ga0307985, IMG submission 203155) | Marine microbial communities from Ellis Fjord, Antarctic Ocean - #80 | ecosystem: Environmental > Aquatic > Marine > Unclassified | place: Southern Ocean | collected 2014-10-09 | reverse complement strand
CTATCTCATATACTGCATAGCAGGAATGTCTTACGACTCTCACAAGAAGCGCAAAGCCCACCATGCTAAGAAGGCCAAGGCTGAGTATGATGAGGTCGTTAAGCTAGACGACAGAGAGCCAGACCTCAAGAGCAAGATACTCACTGGAATAATGGGGAACCTATTTCAGGATAAATAAATCCAAACCACTGATAACTAAAACCACGAGGAATAATTATGCAATACGAAATTAACGGCGGATCAATCGAGGCAGCTCTCGCATTCATGTCTGGAGGATGGGGGCTAGACTGGGGAGGCGGTGAGGTCATAGATAAAGAGGATTGCGTTCTGGCAATCGGGGGAATCAAGGTATCCGACTTCACTGAAGTCCCTTCTGGAGAGGATGATTTTTATCTTCTGACAGCATGGCTAGAATTCACCGACAGCTCAGGGCAGGAGTGGGCGTTTGAATGCGATCAGGTCGAGGGGCTAGAGCTTGACGAATACAACCTCAGATTCAATGTAGATCAGGGGCTAGTTAGCCGCTTCACCAACGAGTACATGCGGAGGATGGCAGACGAAGGCGGGACTATCACCGTTAACTTCGGGGACGAGTCACTAGTAATGCAGCCCACCAACCTAGATGACGCCATAGAGTTATTTGGTGAAGAGGAGGCGAGGGAAAAGATTTCCGCGATTAACTCCGTACTGGAAAGGAAAAATGGCGGGAGGATGCACTAATGGGAAAGCATGAATTTTTCTGGAGAGCTGAGTTCTTAAGCGACGATGGTGAGACCTTCATCGCTAACGGAGTCATCGAGCAAGAGCAGGACGGATACAGCGCAGGAGCCCTGATAGTCTCTATCGAGGATCATATGCAATTCAAGTACGGATGTAGTCCGAGAGCCTCGATCGATATAACCTGCATATCTCGTTTAGCCTAACGAATCACAGCAAATCACAAGGATGTGATTTATTTTCAATTATCCCGCATAGCCTATTGACAACATGTTGACGTTCAATTATTGTGGACTTCTCAAATCAAACATTAATCACTAAATCAGGAGTCACCATGGAAAACCAAGCATACGTCGAATTTAAATTCTCAGACCATGTATTCGCAGGAACAGTAAGATCGATCAGCTCGCTACAGTCATTTATTGACGGATGCGACAGGCGCGGAGAAGTATTCATCGTCTCAGCGATAACTGGATCGAACGCCGAGTTCAATAAAACACTAGCTCCATACGTCAAGACTAAAATGGATCTAGCCGCCTATCACGCAATCATGGAGACCATGTAAGATGACAACCGAGAGAAAAACCCTATACGCCAACTACAGAGAGTCCTTAGACGAGGGAGCAGGATTCCTCGAATCGTTCTTAACTCAGGGATGGAAGCCAACAGGCGCGCCTTGGGTAAAGATTGCCTCAGATGGCGAGAGCGAGCTATGGGGCAGAGACATGGAACGGGAGAAGCCAGAATGAAGCCCATTAGCCTGACAGTAAATGAAGTCATCGACCTAGCCGAAATGTGTGGCCTAGAGGTCGTGGAGAGCTCAGGAGAGTTCGATGAGGACACACCCCACGTTACCATACAAGATATTAGTCACCTCAAGAACGGGTACAGATACGCAGCCCACTATACTGAATACTCAGATTTTGGAGTTCAGCGATTAGGGACCATCAGGAGGTTGACGTGAGAAAACTAAAGCCGCGCATGTTTCAGCTTATCGAGCCTTACGACAGGATGGGTGATAGCACTACCCTGAACAGCAGAGACATGGTTCAATTAACGGGATATTGCGGGAAGAATGGCCTCCGAAATGCGATGAGGAGCGGAGCAGTCCCGCAACCTTCTACCCACAACAATGGTGCTCCAATCAATTCGTACCCTAGCAGATTAAGCTGGACGCTAGGCGATATTAGGGCATTCATACAAGCCAGAGACAACTGATCCGATTTATTTCAATAAACATCTTGACACTGTTAAGCCTAACAGCTATATTAACTACATCACATACTTATTAACTACTTATCAGGAGCACTAAAATGACTACACGAACAAACGCACAAAGAATAATATCAGAGATGTTAGCCGCCGAAATGAAAGGCGAATTCACCAAGGAAGACCGCATGATGATAGCGGGACACATGATGAGACTAAGGGATATAACCTTCCTTCCAGATAGCGAGATGAAGAGCTTTCACGCCACCTTTCAGAAAGTAACTAACAACAAATAATCAACCGAAACTCAGGAGAGCACCATGGGAAACAGAGCACCAGAATTTAAAGTTGGCGATATTGTCACTTATCGCCCCTTCGAGACAAGCACAAAAATGGAGGTGGCAGAGGTCGATAAGCGCGACTTCATCTTTGACAAGACTGACAGACGAATGTTTTACGGGCTACGAGTAGGACGAGGCCAAGTCACAACAATCACCACTGGAATATCAATCACCGAGTCAAAGCTATTCGTTCAGCACCCGCCAGTAAGGAAGCGGTAACAGGCATTATTAAATCCCCAGTTCAGAGAATACTTCGGCGTCCATAGATCGAAGTATCTCTAGGCTGTATTCTCTACCAGTCCTCGGATCAGCAAATCTACTAACAGGGAATTTGCCAGATTTGTACAGCTTGTATCTTTTAGCTCCAAGCCACTCTCGCTGAAACGATGCGGGTTGAGAGCTGAACCACTCAGGGTAGCTAGTGTTTGCGCTGACCTGTCCACCTATTCCAGCGCGCTCACTGGATGGGATATCCTTAATCTTGCGAGCGTCTCTGACGAAGGGTCTGTTCCCCTCGAATCCTTCAATATACGGCTCCATGATTGATCGGCAGTTTGGGTGAGCAGGAGGTCGTGGCCCCTCAAATAATGGATACACCTCCAAGTCACGCATAGCGCATATCTTACTGGTTCGACCGTCTAGCGTGCTCCGCCATTGAACTTCTGAAACACCCATTGCTTCGAGGTTGTGCTCCCTAGCAACATTCGCCACATGATTTGCGTTAGTCCTAACGATTCGCTCAATGTTTGTTTTTACTGGGCCACCTAGAATTCCGTCTTTATAGCGCGCAGCCCTTGTTCCTCTGATGCGCCTCACCACTTGGTCATTCGTCTCGCCTCCGACTAAGCCTTCGCGGATGGTTGAGTTTAGCATCCCGTGTATAGCTGAGTATTGTTTACCAAGCTCATCACGCAACAATACACCAAGCATGGGCTTAGCTACTGCCGCAGCGTAAGCGGTCGATACTGCCGCAGGAGTAAATGATGCCACAACGGTAAGCTTTGAGAGCAAGTCAGAAGTGAATCCAATCTCGTACTTGGTAAGCTCCCTGCCTCCCTCTCTGAGCCTTGCTGCGGTGATATTCCGTATATCCCTTGATAAGTCCTCGATTGCTTCCTTTAGCTTCTGTGAGCGCCGATACTTGAATGAGCCAGCGATAAACGCCTGACGCTCGCGATCAGTCATGCCCTCTATGATTGCGAATATCTCGCCAGTAGCCCTAGCACCAGCCGCCTCCACCAGCTTTAAAATCTTATTCAGAGTTCCTGTGCTGTACCTGTGGAGATTGGAGGTGTGACGCCCATTGATCTGCGCTATGGTATCCACGACTTAGACCTCGAAATTTCTGTCTGAATCGCTCTCAGGGTCTTCCAGCAAAGCGAACAGCGAGTCGTCGTCTAGCTCAGTCAGTCCGACCTTACGCATATACTCGAACACTACCTGCTTAGGTGCGTTGTTAGCCATAACGGTGGCGTTAAGGACTGCTAGAGTTTGATGGTCTAGGCTTACGTCAGCGAAGTCCATGTTAGGGGTATAAGACACCTCGTCTGGATTAAGGTTCATCCATTCAGCCATAATCTTGAGGCATTTTTCGATTGCCTCGCCTCCTGACTTAACCACCGACTTCAGCGTTGCTTGCTGAGACATCATTCGCACCTTAAGGGTCTCAGCAGCTTCTCCTGCTCCAGCCCCCGTTAGCTTAACGCCGTATGTGTCAGCCTCTTTCTTCTTGTCGTTCAGAGCCACATTCATCGCCCCAATTCCTGCCCCAGTAACTTCGAGGTAGCCTATCTTTGCTGAAGGGTTCTGAATGTTGATCCAAGCACCCGCGCCAACTGATTTCGGCTTCTCTTTTTCGTCTGATCCTATGCTGTAGCCTGTAGGCTGCGAGCACATAAACAAAGCCTGACGGTAATCCGCAGACATCTGGTAGGAAGCGATGCAGGCCTTCCCCATAGGAAGCAAGGGAACCTCGTCAATATCGTCTGTGATATCCACGCTTCCAGCAATAATGATTGGGACGCCTTTCAGGCCTTCGATAAGCTCCGACTCACCAGCTATATAATCACCATCATTATTCTGCTCCCATATCGTTTTGGAATAGCCTCCAGCCTCTTCGGCAGCCATCTCGACGTAATATGTCTGGCTCTTCACCTCGCCTGATTCGTCCTCTATCTCTCTGGATAGCTTCAGGACGTATCGACGCCCACTCCTCCAGTTCGTTAGTGCTTCAGCTTGGTAAATTAGGATATAGGGGTTTTCATTATCGTCCTCTGACGAGTCCACCATAAGTGGTGCGCGCCCAGTAGTTAGCTGCTCACGAGTCATTCGTTTCGCCAACTCTTCGAGAGGCATTCCGTCTTTTGTGGCCTCGTTCAGCATAAACTCCATAGCCTTCGGAAGCGTTATCTCTGGCGCAGATCCGTGAGCCATCGCAACCATAGCGCGATAGGCGGTCTGGGTTGAGTCATAGAATTCAGCCCTAAGCTTGTATGCCGAGTAAAGCTTAGCGCCGTTTGTAGGGTCATCCACTTCAGCGAATGCTTGGCCAGAAGTTTTGGGGAGGTACTTTACTCCCTCGCTTTTGATGTGAGTTTCGCCTCGAAGCGTATCTCTGACTAGTTCCCAGTCTGCTAGGCTGTCCGTGTAGTCCTGTCGTGCCTTTGTTATATCGATTTTCATTTTAATACATGCCCGAAATTGTTGAGGTGGATATCTCCCCCTTAGAGAGCAGTAGTTGATCTATAACATCGAATAATACATCCGCTTGATCGTCGTGTCTATGCGTCATCATTTCATTAAACTCGGCAATTTCCTGCAAAAACCCCTTCACCCACAAGGCGTCAGTGTTCCTATTGGAGCATGAGGGCAGCATAACGCGCCCCTGCTGTATTACAGGAATGCAAGGTATAGCTCGCTCTATCTTGCTGATTGAACGCGCCACACCGACGCACGGAAGGCCATCTTGCCTGCCTTGCTGAATTAAGCCAGTTCCGTGGCCTTTATCCTCAATCACAATGCTCGACGCACCCGAAAGCTCGATGTCGGCGCCGTTCTGATCCTCTACCCATACAGTCTTCATTTTTTGCCAGAATGACTTGGTAGAGCTTATTAATTGCGGGAGTTGCAGCTTAGCTCTCAGCACGTCGATTATGTAAACAATCTTTCGGCCTTGCTCGTCATAACCGACCGCAGCGCACATCATCACAGTCCAATCGTTCGCTTCGCCGTCCTTGGACGCCGTATCAATAACGATGACATGCTTTGTTAAGCCTAACGGTAGGGCGTCATAAGTCACGAACCATGACTTCTTAAATATCCCCGTTTTAATCGAGGCGGGTGTTTGTTGGTATTGGGCATTCCACACATAAAAGCCAGAACTCTCGTCTTCATCAGTCCTCGATGATTCAATTTTTTTGAGCTGCTCTACCGTATGCTTGAATGGCCACAACGCCCCTGTAGGAACGGTGTAGTCCACAGGGATTGCCCACTTCTCGTATCGGTCTGGTACGGGTGGCGGTCTCCCCGTTTCATTTAGTGCTGGCATACACAGCCAATGCCATTGCTCCCCCGTTCCACCGCTTAGGCAGTAGTCGGTGGGGTCGTTCTCGTGAACGCGCTGCATAATCATCACGATCGGCACATCCTCAATCATCAGTCGAGTCCTAATGGTGTTATTCATTAGGGCGTTGATCTGACTTCGCTGAGTTTCGCTCATGGCGTCTACTGGCTTGATTGGATCATCCACCAAAATAGCCCCCGTGAAGTTGTCTGCTGAATGATTTGGCCTTCCTGCTCGAAATCCAATCACCCCGCCTCTTGTGGAGGTCGCTAAAAGCTCGCCTCCTGCGTCAGTCTTCCAGTGATTTTTCGCCTTGGAGTCCTTTTTGACCGCCATAGGGAACATTGTCTGAAACCACGGGTGAGCGATGATATTCTGAACGTATGAAGAATTTTCCCTGACCAATCCGTCTGAGGTCGATAGATGGAGAAACCTGCATCTAGGATTGATTGCGAAGCCCCTTGCCATGAAGCCGATCATCGTCATCAGCGTCTTGGTGTAACCAGGGGGAATGTTTATAATCAGCCTCTTAATCTCGCCAGAGTAAACCTTGTCTAGCGTGTCAGCCAATACTCTGTGATGGTGCGACACCTTGAAGACTGAGCCCTCCATCTCAGGAAAGAACATAGCGCACAAGTCTATTGTGTCCATCTTGATCATGGCGGCCTTTATCGCTTGCGCTTCAGGAGTCCACTCATCGAATGGTTCGCCGTCCTTTGGTAGGAAGTCTAGCACTATACTTTAAAGTCCGTCATGTCACAGCCAGCGCAGTCGGAGGCAATTCTGATTAAGACTAACGCTACCTGATCACCAGTAAGGCTATTGTCAGGCGCACCCACTTTATCCCCAACCACATCCCATAGCGCAAGTATCAATTCCAACTCCTGAGCGATGAATGATCTGCGGGTCTCCGATAGGTCGTTCATATGGATGTCTCCGACTTGAGAGCCTTAATCGCTTCTTTCAGTTGCGCGGGGGTCAGGTCAATTGTTGTCGCTGTTTGGAGTGGTCGATCTGGGTCGCCTATGTGCTTCTGCGTATCGGCTTGGCCTAGCTTCTGCTTCCCTAGGAACATCAGCATAGTCACGTTACCATCGAGCGCATGTTGCATTTGAAGCTGTCTGAGCTTCATCTTGGTTCCTTGGTGGGCAGTATTGATAACGCTGATATACCTTTCATCGCTTTTTTTTAGTTTAGCGATTGTCTGACGAGAGCAGCCAAGCACTACGGCTATCTCCTCATCACTAGGAAATAATCCCGCTATATTCTTTAGTAGTCCGTAGTCTGGTACAAACTCAGGTTGACCTACGCCCCTCTTGTGGTTCGGTTGCTTCTTTGCCATGCGAGCCTCGCTCTATTTGGTGTGTTTTTTGTAAAAGTATTCAGCCATAGTATCACGACTCAGATTGCTCCTTCTCAAAAGCTATTCTGATTTTAATTTGATTCTTGGATTGCCAAGATTTGCTGTATTCAGCATTCTCGAACAACTTACTAAATCCCGTTATGTGCTTAAGCCTCACAAGCTCTTCAGCCTCCATTCCTAGCTCATTGCATATATCGGGATCAGTCCACCCATTCTCCAGCATTTGAAACACCATACTCCCCATGCCTCCGACGGAATGCTTTCCCCTTGCTCTGTTATGCCTAACGGTGGAGGCCATCCGATCATTAATGTCTTTGTCTATTACGACTACTGGCAGATGCCCCTCCATACGATCGAGAATGTTTTTATTCGACTTTGCAGTGTAGTACCTGTGGAATCCATCCACTATCACATACATATCTCGCTCTTTGTCGTGTACGGTGACAATTGGCTGAGTGTAGTGGTCGTGGAGTATCGACGTATAGAGCAGTTGCATCTCGACTGGCGCGACTGAGTTTGGGTTGTAGTCGTTAGGGCAGACCTTTTCAATAGGTATCCACATAACGTTGTCTACTGGCTCTCCGCTAAACGGTGAGTCTTTGAGTAGCTTCGCTCTACTTGCAGCAAGGTCTTTAATTTTCATAGCCGTGTCCTGTGAATCTGTTTTTGTAGCCTGCTGGGGCCACGAATTGTTCTGGGTATTTTTTAAACTTAAACCACTGCCTAACGTCAGGCCTTAACTCAAAGTTCTTAGTCATTACTCCGTCGGTGTCGTTCCTGATAATCTCCTTCACTTGGGCTTTATACAAAACCTCTTTGTGGAACATCCCCTCGAATCTCGTTTCTTGATACCCGAACCGCTTCAGGAACTTTTCCATAGACTCAGGATTGGTGATCAGCTTGTCTAGCAAGTAATCGCGGTACTCAGTCCAAGACCGAAACATGTACGGGAGTTTTTTTGGTGCGGAATATCCGTCCTGCTTCAGCTTATCGCATGAGTTTACACCATCGATCCTATCCACCAACTTAGCCCAAAGCTCAGGAGCAATCTCCTGAACTAGCCACAAGTTTTGAATCGCAGTCTCGTGATGTAAATTCGATACCCTCATATCGACGACCTTCACTCCAAGCGCGTAAAGCTTGTTGTATATCTCACAGTGAAGCAGCTTATTAGAATGGATGTAGAGCCATACGTCAGAAATCTCCCAGTCATAGATCGGATGGAAATTATAATATCCCCTCCTCTTATCCACGATCTTTCCCCAAGTAATGTCTTTGTAGGTCGCAACCGTTGTGGCTCCTTCAGCGCGCTTTGGTGACTCCTGAGCCCTCATTCCTGTAAGCCAAGCAACCGTCGAGTCAGGCCAGTGGTGTCTGGTGATTTTCTCGAACAGCGTATAGAACCGATCGTTCTCATACACGTTCTCGTGAATTGAGTGCGGGTTCTTTTCGCGCAGCCAATTACCCTCTTCACGCCAACAGTAAAGGAACTCGTCCTGATTGGATGTGTTGTTAGACATCCTCAGAGGCATTTGAAACCACATGAGGTTGATGCGGTCGTCTTTCTGAAGCTCCTCGAAGTATTCAGACACTTCATCCCATTCAGCCTCCTGATCCACGTAAACAACCGTTACGGGTAATCTGTCGAGCTTGGTGGCGACTTCCAGAGCCAAGTTAAGAATAACCGTCGAGTCCTTACCGCCTGAGCTGCTCACTAGCACGTTATCAAATTCAGAGTATATTCGCTCCACCCGACTCAGCGACTCCTGATACACCGTTGTATTAGAGTAAATTTTCATTAATCAATTCTGCTCCCAAGGAAATAATACTTCCTTTTTTCTATTCTTATGCTGCTTGCTATTTTCGGTATCAGCATCACCGTTTGAGAGCCCCAATTAAAGTTGCCGATCGGATCGAGTTGAGAAACCGATTGATTGACAGCTACGGCGTAGTCAAAGTCTTGCACGACCGCTTCACCAATAATAAGCAGAAAAACCTTACCGATGGCTGAGTCTATCTCCAGAAAATTTATTGAAGCCCTACCGAATAAAGGCATCTCTTTGTGTATAGGTAGCGCCCTCCTGATGACTCCATCAACAGGCGAGTGAATATGGTGATAATGGCTCGTCAGCAACTTCATATTGATAAACGAATAATCTGACGGTACGCCCAATCGCATAAGGTCATTCAAGGCGTCAGGAGCTGGCTTTTTCAGCCTGAGAATGCTTTCGGTGTCACCAACCCTCCCAATAGACTCGATTACGCACTCGTTTGGCAGGACTATTTCAGAGCCTTTTGCCTCAGCCTTCAGGTTGTCCAGAAAGCTCTTCTTTATCGGCCTAGTAAACCAGTCCTGATAAGTGACTAAATCACTATCATTGCCCTCATAGAGAACGTCAGGCTGATTTGTTATTTTCGATGAACAGCTCAGTCCCTTATCCTTAAACTCAAAGTATTCGCGTAAAGCTGTAAGCCTTGATCTTGGCATAGGCTTCCTGCAAAGCGGCTTAAGAGTAGAGAACAACTTAGTCAGATTACCCCTCTCAGCAATGAGCTTATCCAATTCATCAAATTCGTTTTGGTGCGGCTTATCAGTCATAGCTTGTACTTCCTGTTTTGTTTGTGGATGTCGTGAGCCTCTTTTGTTAAATCCGATGACTGGCCGATATGGTAGGCGTTCGGCCCCTTCTCTTTTGACCGCACACTCGGCATATATCGCTCGTCGGGCAGTTGTCGCTGCACGTTCGCAACGTATGACCTCCTGCCTCCCTTGCTCATAATGCGGTGAATAGCTACGCTCCCCATATATCGGGCATTCCTATAGCCTGCGAGGAATGTTGCCAGCGACCATTCGGAATTGTCACACATGAGGTCAGCCTCCCCTAAACCCAGAATGATCTTGGTTATTTTATCGGAAAATGCTAAGCCGCCACCCGTGTAAACGATATGCTGAAGGATGATTTTGTCAGACATTTTATCAACTTTCGCGCTGATTTGCTTTTCTGACCTTACCCAATTCCCGCTAATCAATCCGTATTCAGGGCGTCGAGCATACTCCGCCATTTTGTTGAGGTGCGTTTCTGGTAAAAACTGCATATCGTCGTCGATGGAGACAACGATGTGCTCAGGATCTAGGTAGGAGATTATCTTCAGCCCTTCTAGCTTCGCATTATGCATTCCCATGAGGTCGTCAGCGAAGACTATGTGTGCGTCAGGTAGGAGCCTGCGGTATCGCATACGGTCTGAAACACCGAAACCCTGACCGATCATTACAAGCTCCCAGTCGCTCAGATATTCCTTAATCGAGACCAAGCAAGCCTCCAGTAATTCTGGTCTATCTCCAGTGCAAGCCAGCAATAAGAACTTTTTCATTTGCAGTCAGCCTCCAAGGCTCGATTTATTAGAACGCTGTCGCGATAGTCGTTCTCCATAGTCCAGTAGCGGTACTCACCCGACAAGTAAGCATGATAATAGCGGCCTTTGTAGGTTACTTCCTGACCGTTCTGCTCTATGTAAAGCGTAACGATACGCCAGAGGACGTGATTGCATGTTTTGATGGTCGTCCACCAATGCGGATCTTTAGGCATCGTCTTCGCGAACGTCCACGGAACCGAGGTGGTCCACTCGATAAACTGTTCGGGAGTCATTATCGAGTGCTGAATTCAGCGCCGCAGTTCGGACACATAACAGGGATTGGAGGAATGTTTTCGATCAGGTTATCCTGAAGAGACTTCGCCTTAATCATATCCTGCTCAGTTATAATTCTACCCCCAGCGTTAGGCTCGGTGGTAGGTATGAACTCCTCTGAAGTGTAATCAAAGCCAGTCATCCCTACGTCATACTCGCTGCCGCTTATCTGACTCAGCTCAAAATTTAGAATGTCGTCATCCCATCCACCCATCTCGGACGATTTGTTGTCTGCGATGATGAACGCTCGCTTCTGATCCTCGCTGAGCGAGCCGTCTGCAATGGTGGGTACTTTATCCAATCCCATCTGAAGAGCCGCGAGTCTGCGGCCGTGACCAGAAATCACCATATTATTTTCATCAACTAGAATTGGCATTTTAAAGCCGAACTCGGTGATGCTTTTAATTAGGAAGTCGATCTGTGACTGAGGGTGTGTTCTGGCGTTGTTCTCGTAAGGCACGAGCTTTTTAGGGTCTTGTGATTTTATTCGCATGTCAGTCTCCAAATATTTATGCTGCTAGTTTACATCGTGGTCAATATGATGTAAAGTTTAATCGACGGGTAAAGGATTCAGGGTTGCTCCTAAGTCTGGCTACGCTCTCGCCACCCGTCAATTTTCCAACTATAGAGAGCAGGAGACGATAGCGAAATTAAGATGGATAAACAAAACCCCACAAAAAACGACCTCTGGACAAAATTTCCAAACTCATTCTGGCACGCAGATTTAACCCTAAGAGAACTAAAAGTTCTTGGCGCGTTATGGTCTTTTAAGTCACCAGAATCAGATAAGGTTTGGCCTAAAAGAGAAAAAATAATCGAGCGATCAGGTATAGGCAGCCCATCGAATGTCAGCAAAACAATTGCAAAACTAGAGTTAAAAGGGTTTATAAAAACAGTCAGGAACGGGTACGCAGGAAATAAGGTTTATTATTTGTCAATACCCAATGTGTCTAAACTAGACACAAGTAGCAAAAACAACAACTTATCCAATGACGAGGTGTCTAAACTAGACACAAGGCAGGTGTCTAAACTAGACACTAGTGAGGTGTCTAAACTAGACACAAACGGAAGTGTCTTAATTAGACACAAACAACTAACAGACCAATTAACAGACCAGTTAACAGACCAAGGAGAGATTGAAACGATAAAGCCTCCCAAGGAGGCAAATTATTTTGATTCGTTCTGGTTAGCCTATCCAAACAAAAAGGCCAAAGCGAAGGCGAGAATAGCGTGGGATAAAATCAAGCCAGACAAAGAGCTCACCCAAACCATACTTGACCAAGTTCAGATCAGTCGCGAATCAACCGACTGGAGGAAGCAGAACGGGCAGTTCATTCCACACCCCACAACTTGGCTTAACGGAAAGAGGTGGGAAGACGAAATAGTATCCCGCCACTCGAACGTGGACGAGGCAATTAAAATGATGGAATCTAGCGGCAATAGAATAATCGAAGGACAATACACTGAAGGCAGCTTATGAACGCGACAGACAGAAAACAATTCATGCAATTCTGGAATGAGGTTCTTCAGGATGAATACGATAAGACCATATCGACTGGAGGACTGATCAGAGCATTCGACAACCTGAGTAGATTTGAATTATCTGAGATTGAGAACGCAGTAAAGATCCACCTCAACTCGGAAGACGGGAGGTTCAGAATAACCGTCAGTCACGTCGTCACGATACTTGAAGGCGCAGGAGAGGTGTTAGCCGCTAGATCCTTCGATCGTCTCTTAGGGGCGATCAGGAGCGTCGGAGCGTATGAGGATGTGGTGTTCGATGATCCGATACTCCACGCCATCATTCAGATGGAGGGCGGGTGGATTAAATTATGCCTAATCACCGAGAGTGAATTACCGTATTTTAAAAATCGATTCACCAAGATTTACATCTCACTCAAGAATATAAGGGTGTTCGATTACCCGAAGATGTTAACTGGAATAACGAACGCGCAGAATAAAGGGGTCCTCGATGATTTGGGCGCCCCAGTTGCTATGCTCCCGCCATCCTTGATTGGCGACAGGGAGAAGGCGCAGGACGTATACCGACTAGGCCAAGAGAAGAAGTCGGAAGTAACTCACAGTCTCGATATAGTCGCAGAGCAAGCATTAAAAATGTTAGTCAATAAACCAACAGAGGTAAAATAAGATGGCAAGTTATCCAGCAAGAGCAGTAACGAACGAGTCGGGCAGGACAATATCAAGCGGGGACTACTCTCAACTCAAGGGCGAGTCCGCAGGAAAGACTGCTGCCGTAAAGGCTCAGGTCTACCTTAAGGAGAACGGCAAGCTTAAGATGCTGTTTCAGCTAGTTGATCAGCCTAGGACAGATATGATTGCTAGGTTCTGCATCTCAGAAGGTCACGATCCAATGTCGGATTGCATCCTATCCGAAAATATAAAAATTAGCTCAGACGGAAAGAGGATCCGAGGGAAGATCCTGTCACTAGCTTTCGCCAATATTGAATACAGATTCACCGACTCGAAAATATGGACGTTCGACAAAAAAGGGCTTGGCCTGTGACACTAGATGAGGTGGTCAGGACTTGGCCTAACGACAGACAGAAAAAGTTCTACATGGCGAAATACCTAGCTGAAAAAACTAAGCAGGACAGGTTCTTCTTGATGAATAAAAAGCCGCCTCCGCAATGGTTTTTTGATAAGTTTGGCCAGACATTGCAGGAGTTTAAATCCGAAGTTAAGCAACTAATACAGGAGATTGAAAAATGAAGCTAACACTAAGAAAAGTCAATATTGGTGGCACGTCATCACTGGTCGCAGCAGATGAATATACGCAGGAGGCTTTCAAAAAGTTAAGCCTAACAGACATCCTAATTGGTGATTTTGCAAAACCAAGAAACGTGAAATTTTTAAGAAAGTATTTTTCACTAATGAATACTGCGTTTGAGATGTGGGACGCCCCTCATGTCGGAGTCTATCGAGGCAAGGAGTACAGCGTAAGCAAAAACGAGGAGGAGTTTAGGAAGTGGCTCACGGTGGTTTCAGGTCACTACGATGCAATAATCCTACCCAACGGCGCAATGAAGTTTGTGGCCAAGTCAATCTCATTCACAAAGATGACTGAGGACGAGTTCGCTCAGCTTTACTCTGACACGATAAACGCGATAATAAAACACGTCCTTCCAGACAATGGCGACGAGGCTGAATACATGGCAATATTCCAGAGAATACTGGATTTCGATTAAGCCACCCCAAGCAGAAACAAGCAACCACGCGAGCAGATATGAGCCTTCAGAAATCACCCCGAATAAAAAGCAAAAAATACAGGGAGTACGTTAAGTCGCTTCCGTCATGCATTAGTGGAATGCCATCAGATGACGCGCACCACATCAAGGGGCATTTCTATACGGGAGCCTCGACGCCTTCCGACATATTCGTCATTCCCTTGACCAGAAGCGAGCACACAAACTTCCATAATATCGGATACAAGAGATGGGAGGCCGAATACGGAAGCCAGATAATGTACGCGCTCAGAACCATCGAGCAAGCCATCACCGATGGAGTGATTAAGATATGAGGAGGGCCGCTAGGACAGACGCCAATCAAGCGGAATTGGTTAAGGCGTTAAGGAAGGTAGGAGCCACCGTTCAGCCGCTTCACGCTGTAGGGTCTGGATGCCCAGACCTTCTCGTGGGCTTCCGAGGGGTAAACTACTTGATCGAGGTTAAGGATGGTGAAAAAAGTCCATCACAAAGAGTCCTGACGCCAGACCAAGTAGAGTGGCATCATTTATGGAAGGGGCAGAGAGGAGTGGCTAAAAACATCGAGGAATGTTTCGCTCTCGTCATGTTGACGTAATCATGTTGACGTGCTAAGATTAAACCACATAATTTAATACAGATATTATCTGTCAGGAGAGCAAAATGAGCGTAGTGATAACCAAGAGGCATGAGAGCATTGAAGTGGTTCAATGGGTGACGTTACTGTACGGACAACCCGGAATCGGCAAAACTTCGACAGCATTCACATGTCACAACCCTCTACTTTTAGACTTTGATGAGGGCGCGCACAGATCTGAGTTCCGCAAGGATGTTGTAACAATTCGCAGCTGGGCAGACGTCGCAGGAATTACCGAGGACGATCTTAGGCCGTACGCAACGCTAGTAGTAGACACCGTAGGCAGACTCCTTGACCACCTAGCTCTCGATATTATCAAGCGCAACGGTAAGATGGGAACTATGGCGGGAGGATTAACGCTTCAAGGGTATGGCGCGCTAAAGTCTCAATTCGGGCAATGGATAAAGGCCACCAGATCGATGGGGGTTAACGTCTTATTGTTGGCTCACGAAAAGGAAGACCGCCAAGGCGACGAGGTGAAGATCAGGCCAGACATCCAAGGCTCTTCTTCAGGCGAGGTTTTTAAGATTGCCGATCAGGTAGGGTACATCCACGCCAATAACAACAACCTCAGAGTCATCGACTTCGAGCCATCAGATCATTGGCTAGGGAAGAACACAGGCGGCTTTAAGACGCTACTGATTCCTAACTTCCACTCTGAGCCGCAGTTCTTTGCAGAGACAATGCAGCAACTACTCGATCAGATGAACTCTTCAAGCAAGGTCGCGAAAGAGTTCGCAGATGTTGCTGACGCCCATAGAGATGAGATATTGAGTCTGGATAGCGCAGAAGCATTAAGCCTGAAAGTTAGGGCTGTCGCAGAGATGGAAGACGGGCCACTTAAAGTAATAATGAAAAACTTTGTCAGCAAGAAGGCGAAAGCATTAAACTTGAAATGGGATATTGAAATAGGGGCATTCGCTCCAGTACCAGAAACGGCTGAAGAGGCTGAAACCACCAACGAAGAGGAAACAAACGATGTCTAAAAAATTAAAAGCAGAAAAGGTTCAGAATATTACTTCTGAGGAAGAATACACAGTCACTCCTTCACACAAGGATATAGTGCTCAACCTGCTCAAGAGTCGAGGAGCGAGGGGGATATCAGTAAGAGACTTCCCTGCGGGATTCAGGCTCTCTTCGGTAATCCACAGGCTCAGAAATGAGCACAACATAACCACCTCCAATCGAGGCAAGACTATCGGGTTCTACGAGCTAACAGCCCACACAGTTAAGCCAGAAGCAGAGAAACCGAAGGGGAAGGTTAGTGCGAAATCTTAGAATATCACCTTCTAAGATCGGGTCTTATGCCCTCTACTTATCTCAAGACTGGATGACCGACGAGCGATTCCAAGAAGGTCTGACAGGTAAGTTTGAGGGCAATGAGGCAACCAGTCTCGGAACGGCGTTGCATCACATGTTCGAGAACTGCTCGGAGCAGAGGCTATCAAAAACGCCCTTTGGCATAAACGAACAGGGTGAGAAGGTGTTTTTCAGTGCTGATTACCTGCCTCATCTTGAGGCTTATCACGAGATTGATCCGATCCATGAGATGTGGGGCAGGAAGACTATCGAGATAGGTGGAGACTCTATCGAAATTAACACCAGATGTGATGGCATTAAGGGGCTAGACCTCTTCGAGATTAAAACCACCAAGTCAACCATAAGTTATGACAGCTACGCTGACTCGACTCAATGGAAGTTTTATATGTGGATATACGAATCAGAGGCTGTCACTTATATGGTTTATGTTCCGCGCAAAAGCAAGGAGGGCCCCTACATGGAGCTAATGAATCACGCCTACTTCACGATACCAAGGCCGATGGATTTTGAGTCGGTGGTCAGTAAGGATATCCTGCCGCTAATAGCGGGGTTTATCGGTTACTGCGAAAACAATAATTTAATGAGCTATATAACTCAGGAGAAACGTAATGCGAATTACTAAGAATCAGGAAAACCCTCGGAACTATGCAATGTTTGTTGCGGTAGTTTGTGATCGGGAAACCTACAGCGAGGCTGGAGGATCTGCTGGCTTGAGTCGGCAAAGAGCGGAGCAGATAGTTGGGCAAGTTCGGAGGCGTATCGACTACACAGGGAATTTAGGTGACGAGTTAAGGCTAACCCTAAATTCCCTCGAAGAGATGCGCGCAAAAGGGGAGCTTTGGAGGAAGGCAGCCGAGGACTCCCTGTTCTCTACACTGAAGAACTCCTTCGGTCAATCGGAGGAGCAGCAATGAAGAGCGAGCACAAAATACAGGCAGCAAAGAAGGTGAGGCTCAGAGATGAGTGGAGGTGGGCAGACTACCTGACCGACTATGAGTTTTTTGAGATGCTGGAATCAAGCGAGCTTTGGTTTGAGGCTCTCAAATTCGCACTAAAAGACTTTATAAATGAAGTATTAATCGCACTTAGATTGCGGGAGAAGGGTAAATGAGCAGCGTCAATAAAGTAATTATTATCGGGAACCTCGGAAACGATCCAGAAACTAGATCCATGAATGACGGAACTAAGGTCACTAATTTGAGTGTGGCCACATCAGAGACTTGGAAGGATAAACAGTCAGGCGAGAAGTGCGAGAAAACCGAATGGCACAAAATTGTCATATTCGGGCGACTCGCTGAAATTGCTGCTGAGTATCTAAGCAAGGGTTCCAAGGTCTACATCGAAGGCCAGAACGAGACCAATAAGTGGCAGGACAAAGACGGGAACGATCGATACACCACTCAGGTGAAGGCTCGTGAGATGAGGATGCTGAGCCCGAAAGGTGAAGGCCAA
>Ga0307985_10000853_pt1 | contig 17538 bp, 15 predicted proteins | sample EllFjometageno80_FD_203155 | JGI IMG/M metagenome (GOLD analysis project Ga0307985, IMG submission 203155) | Marine microbial communities from Ellis Fjord, Antarctic Ocean - #80 | ecosystem: Environmental > Aquatic > Marine > Unclassified | place: Southern Ocean | collected 2014-10-09 | reverse complement strand
TACTTAAAATACAATCTGCGTTCACAAATGTTTGCTAAATCTCTGCAAATGCAGTTAGTAGAAGGAGCATTAAAGCGTTTGGATATGTTGCGTACGATGCCAGAGTTAAAAGAAAAACTTTGGGAAAATGTAAGAGCATTACAAGGAGGCCTTAAAGAAAGAGGATTTGACATCGGAACTACACAGTCTTGTGTAACTCCTGTTTACCTTAAAGGTTCTGTACCTGAAGCTATGGCATTGGTAAAAGATTTACGCGAAAATCATGGAATTTTCTGTTCTATTGTTGTGTATCCAGTAATTCCGAAAGGACTTATATTATTGCGAATGATTCCAACAACTACTCATACTTTAGAAGATGTTGATTTAACATTAAAGGCATTTTCAGCAATTAGAGAACGACTAGAAAATGGAACCTATAAAAGACTTTCCGCTGCAGTTGCTGCTGCTTTTGGAGAGTAATTTTTATTTATTTTGGTTCTATTATAAGAAAAATGGCAGTGCGATCACCAATATTTAGTACTTCATGCCATTCGATTCCATTACTATTAAAGTAACTACCCGTTTTTACATTAATTTCTCTTGTGCCTGTAGTGTCTTTTATTTTAAAAGTACTTCCTGAAAGTGTATATCCAAAGTGTGGAAGGTGAAAATGGCGTTCATGACCAATACCAGGAGCAAAAGTACACTTTAGAATTCTTTGCGATTTGTTCTCTTCTAATAACTCACATACTTTTTTTTCTTTCCATCCTGCAGTTAATGGATCTGGGAGCGATGAGCTCGGTTTACAGGAAATAAAAACAGAAAGTAATAGTAAATAAATTAAGTAAAACTGTTTTTTAAAAAACATCTGTATTTGTTATAAATCAATTCTGAAAGTACTACGTTCCTTGTGCTTTACAGGACTATTGCCTTTCCATAATTGCTGAACTGCAATATTTTCTTCAAGTTCAGGATTGGTTTCTGTTTGTACAATTCCTTTTTTTCTGAAAATAGCACCCATTTCTTCAAATATTATTGCCGTGACCCCTTTTCCTTGATATTCTGGGTCTACACCAATTAAATAAAATGCAGCGGTATCATTCTTTTTTTGAGCTTTCCATAAATAATACCAACCAAAAGGAAATAAAGAACCGTTAGCTTTTTTTAATGCTTTTGAAAATGAAGGCATTACAATGGAAAAAGCGATTAAGTTTTTATTCTTATCTAAAATACAAGTAATGTATTCTGGGTTGATAAAATTGAAGTATTTTTCTTTATAATGATCTATTTGATATTGTTGGATAGGGACAAAAGTTTGTAGTGAATTATAAGTTTTATTTAATAATTCAAACATATCATCTACATAAGGCAATATATTTTTCTTCTTTTTAAATCGAATCACTTCTAAGCTATATTTCTCTTTGATGATGCTTGAAAACCTTTTAACTTTAGCAGATGTTTCACTGGGGTTGTACAATCGAAATTCCACCCAAGTCGCTTGTTTTTCAAAGCCTAGAGCCTTTAAGTGTGCTGCATAATAAGGATATTGATACCACGTAATCATAGTATTTAATTCTTCAAAACCAACTGTTAAAATCCCTGCTTTTTCCATATTAGAAAATCCAACAGGGCCTTCAGCATATTCAAGATTGTTCTCTTTACCAATATCATATACCTTTTGCAATAATGCGTTAGTAACCGCTATGTCATCAACCATGTCCAGCCAACCAAATCTTACTTTTTTCTTGTTGAGTTCGTTGATTTCAATATGATTTATAATAACTGCTATGCGACCCACAATTTCACCTTCATTATAAGCTAAAAAATAAGTTGCCTCCGCATTTTTAAAAACAGGGTTATTTACCTTATCTAAGGTTTCCATCTCATCATTGGTGAGTGGTGGTACCCAGTATTGACAGTCTTTATATAAAGAAAAAGGAAATTTCACAAATTGTAATAATTCTTTTTTAGACTTTATTTCTTTTACTTCAATCATAAAATATTAATGCTAATTTTCCCCATCATTTTCCATATCGAGATTATCTTTTTCTTTACTTTTTTTGTTTACTTTTTTCTTTTTTGTTATATTTCTTTCCCTTTTTTTCTTTTCTCTACCAGCTTTGCCTTTATCTTCTATATATTCATCGTTTTCATGCATATTAAGCCTATAGGAAACACCCAATCTACCGTATAGTCTAGATGGAGTATCTTTAACATTTAATAATACAGCTGCATCTATTTGAAAACCTTCAGTCACTAAATAGGTTGCGCCACCTCTAAATAGTTGATCTGCGTAAAAATCACTTTTTATTCCTTGATTTTCTATAAAAGCAGCTAGTTTTGTATTGAATGTATGCGTTAAGGTTAAAATATAAGAATACGATTTTTCATCCAATGTAAATCGTTCGCCAATAAGATTGATTACAAAAACCCAACCTCCCAAATTATTTTGAGTTGCAATAGCAACTGTTGGGCTTATCTCCATTCCTGTATTTACCACATCATTAGCACTATGAGTTAAAGGATTACCTGCTTGATCAAAATTAGCCCCAGCATAGATTGATATGGCTGGTATTAAATCTTTCCAGTGAAAACCATTATTAGCTTTCCAACTATATAGGTTTGGTTTTGCTAATGCTTTTTTGCGGTAAGGGTCAAAAAATAAATATTTTGCTCCTAAGGTATTGGAGGTGAAGTTGCTTACTTTTCTTTCACTACCATTATTTAAATACGTATTAGAATTTGACTGATAGGCCCCAATCAAACTAACCTCTAATTCTTCTTTCCAAACGCCATACCTAACATTATAATCAATTATAAAAGCGTTGGTTTCTGTATTTAATAACGCATGCTCTTCATTGCCTAGTCCAAAACCTGCTTCAAACTGAAGTATTTGTTTTCCTACCGAAAAAGCTCCTTGAGAAAAACCAGGCCTATTGGAGTTAATCGTCTCTGTATATTGAGAAAAAAGAGATAAATAACTGAATAATAAAAGAAAAAATATTCCGCCTTGTTTAATTTTCATATAATATTCGGTTATGTCCAAAGATATAAATTTATCATTTATTTAATAGTAGTTTTTCTTAAATTATCTATTCTATTTGTATTTTTGAACAGATTTTAAAAACTGTTATGAATTCCTTCTTACAAACGATATTAATTATACTTCTAGCATACTATGGTTTAAAGATTATTTTTAAATTTTCTAAACCATATTTGATAAAATATATTGCAAAAAAAGCGAATGAACGTTTCGGACAGGCTTTTGGGAGTGATCCTTTTAATAATACTTCTATAAAAAAAGAAGATGAGGGTGCTATTAGTATTGATAAATCACAGGCAAGTACAAAAACTTCCAGTCCTGAAGTTGGTGAGTACGTAGATTATGAAGAGCTAGAATAAATATAAATAAGTTCTTACCTTATTTATTTAAAGGAACTGCATAATTTTTCATAAATTCCCCATTATTATTTAAAATACAAGATGCAGCGTTTATATAAATTCCTACCCCACTTTATTGTTTTAGTTTTATTTGTCATAATTTCTTTGGCATATTTTAGCCCAGTATTGCAAGGAAAAAAGATTTTCCAAAGTGATATTGTTCAATATACCGGAATGGCTAAACAGCAAAATGATTTTAGGAAATCAACTGGTGAAGAAACGTATTGGACCAATGCTGCTTTTGGAGGAATGCCAACCTATCAATTAGGTGCGAAGTATCCACATAATTATATTAAGAAATTAGATCTTACGCTTCGGTTTTTACCTAGACCCGCAGATTATTTATTTCTGTACTTTATAGGGATGTATATCTTGCTTTTAGTTTTAAAACTAGATTATAAATTAGCATTCATAGGTGCTTTAGCATTTGGGTTTTCCACCTATTTAATAATTATTTTGGGAGTGGGTCATAATGCCAAAGCTCATGCAATTGCATACATGCCCCTGGTTTTAAGTGGAATCTTACTAGCATTAAATGGCAATTATTTAAAAGGATTTATACTAACCACTATTGCTATGGCTTTAGAACTGGTTGCTAATCACTTTCAAATGACTTATTATTTATTATTAGTAGTGCTAGTTATTGGTCTTGTTTACTTAATTGACTCTTATAAAAAGAAAACAATGCCTAACTTTTTTAAAGGAGTAGGGGTTTTAGTGCTGGCGGTAGTTTTTGCTATTGGTCTTAATGCTACCAATATATTAGCTACCAAAGAATATGCAGATACGTCAACTCGTGGAAAAAGTGAATTAACGATTAACCCTGACGGAAGCACTAAGGAAGTAAATAAAGGCCTAGATTATGATTATATTACAGCATATAGTTATGGAAAATTAGAAAGCTTTAATTTATTCATCCCACGATTTATGGGAGGGGGCTCATCAGAACCCTTACCGGATAGCCCTAAATCAATGGATGTCATTATGCAACTGGGAGCTTCTCCACAGGAGGCAAATCAAATTTTAAATCAGGTGCCCATGTACTGGGGAGATCAGCCCATTGTTGCTGCACCTGCGTATGTAGGAGCAATTATTATTTTCTTGGCAATACTTGCCTTATTTTTAATTAAAGGAAAATTAAAATGGTGGTTAGTTGCTGGTATTATGTTAAGCTTGCTCTTATCTTGGGGTAAAAATTTTAGCATACTTACCGACTTTTTTATTGAACATATTCCATTATATAATAAATTTAGAGCAGTTTCATCGATACAGGTATTGTTGGAGTTATTAGTGCCAATAGCAGCGATTTTAGGTTTGCAACAGTTTCTTTTTAATACTTCTCTAGCGTCAGAGAAAAAGAAAAAAGCCTTATCATATGCTAGCGGAATTACCGTTGGAATAGCTATTGTATTTATCTTATTTAAAGCTTCATTATTTAATTTTTCAAGTCCTTATGATTCTTATTTTATAAAAGATTTAGGTCCTAATTTTGTGGATGCGATGAAAGAAGACCGAATGACTTTGTTTACCAATGACACCCTTCGATCATTAGTTTTGATTGCATTGTCTACTGGAATTTTATGGTTTTTCTTGAAAGCAAAATTAAAACAAGGAATAGCGATCGGATTGTTTGCATTATTAATTTTAATCGATTTGGTTGGAGTTGATAGGCGTTATGTAAATAACGATGATTTTGTAGTTGCTAGCGTTATGACGCATCCTTTTCAGGAAAATTTTGCAGATAAAGAAATTTTAAAAGACACTGATTACTTTAGGGTATACGATGTCGCTTCAAGCCCTTTTAATAGTGGGAGAGCAAGTTTTTATCACAATGCTTTAGGAGGGTATCACGCTGCAAAACCTGGACGTATTCAGGATATCGATAACTTTTATTTAAGTAAGGGAGCTATTGGAATTTTAAATATGATGAATGTTCGATATATCATTACTAAAGGTAAAAGTGGCACAGAAGTTCCTCAACGCAATCCTTATGCAAATGGACCTGTTTGGTTTGTAGAAAATGTAATGATTGCTGAAAATGCAAATGAAGAGTTGTTATTACTTGATAGCTTGGATACAAAAAGAACAGCTATTATTCATCAGGAATTTTCTAAAAAATTACCTCTAGAAAATATACAACGAGACTCGACAGCAACCATAACGTTAAAGAGTCATGCTCCTAATCGTTTGGTGTATGAATCCTCAACGGTATCTCCTCAATTAGCACTTTTTTCTGAAGCTTATTATTCAAATGGATGGAATGCTTATATAGATGGGCAACCAGTAACACATTTTAGAGCTAATTACCTACTTCGGGCCATGAAAATACCCGAAGGTAATCATACCATTGAATATAAGTTTGAACCTAAAGTGGTTGCCAGGGGAAGTAAAATTTCTTTAGTGACTAGCATCTTATTTTTGTTGGTATTGCTAGGGGCTATGTTTTATAATTATAGAAAAAAAGAAACGCTCATTAATGAATAATAAATCATGAAAAGAGCACTTATTATTACTTATTATTGGCCACCTGCAGGAGGTCCAGGTGTTCAAAGATGGCTTAAATTTGTTACTTATTTTAAAGAATTTGGAATTGAACCAGTAGTTTTTATTCCAGATAATCCTCATTATCCATTGCAGGATAAAAGCATTGTTTCTGAAATACCAGAAGGAATAGAAATCATTAGGTTTCCAATTAAAGAGCCTTATGCTTTTGCCAAAATGTTTTCAAAAAAGAAAACAAACCAAGTTAGTAGTGGGATTATAACCAACAAGAATCAATCTGTTTTAGAAAAATTATTATTATGGGTTCGGGGTAATTTTTTTATTCCAGATGCAAGAATTGGATGGGTAAAACCTTCTGTAGGCTTTTTGAAGGAGTACCTTGCTAACAATGATATGGATATTGTTATAAGTTCTGGCCCTCCACATAGTTTGCATTTAATTGCGATGGCATTAAAAAAGGAACTGGGAATAAAATGGGTGGCAGACTTTAGAGATCCTTGGACGACCATTCATTATCATCAATCGCTTCGATTGAATAAAAGGGCTCAAAAAAAGCATTTAAAATTAGAATCTCAAGTATTAAATAATGCAGATCTAGTAGTGGTAACAAGCTCAAATACTAAAAAAGAGTTCCAAAAAATCACAAACAAACCCATTGAAGTTATTAGCAATGGATATGATGTTTTAGAAAAAATAGAAACCAATTTAGATGCTCAATTTTCAATAGCACATATTGGCTCTTTATTAACTAATAGGAATCCAGAAATATTATGGGAAGTTCTTTCAGCATTAAAAGATGAAAATAAAGCATTTTCTAAAGCTTTGCTCGTTAAATTAGTAGGTGCAGTAAGTGAGGATGTCTTAAAAAGTATAGCAGCTTTTGGGTTAACAGCTAATTATAAAGCGTTGGGCTATGTTTCACATCAGGAAGCAATTCAAATTCAGCACAATTCTCAAGTATTATTATTAGTTGAAATGGACAGTCCAGAAACTAAATCTATTATTCCAGGTAAACTGTTTGAATATGTTGCTGCAAATAGGCCTATATTAGCCTTAGGGCCAGATGGAAGTGATGTGGAAGGTATTCTAAAAGAAACGAATTCTGGAGTATACTTTAATTATACTGATAAAGAAAAATTAAAAAAACAGCTTCAACTTTATTACGAAGCCTATTTAAATGCTAATTTAAATGTGAATTCTCAAAACACAGAAAAATATAGTAGGAGGGAACTGACTAAAAGTTTAAGTAGTTTACTGTTAAATATTAAATAAAAAAACTCCCATTATATAGTTCTATATAACAGGAGTTTCAAACTAACCAACCAAATTTTTATAATCCTCTCCCTCTTTTTGAAGAACTTCTTTTTGTAGAAGCTGTTCTATTTGAGTTTGATGCTATTTTAGTAGTATTAGCACTAGCATAGCTTTTGTTTCTTGTCTGTTTATTGGTATCTGTCTTAAAAGACACCTTTTTAGTAGTTGTTATACTATTTCTATTTCCTCTTGTTCCTGAACTACTGTTAGTAGGACGAGTATTTAAAGTGCTATTTGTATTATTTTCTCTACGTCCTTGATTACTAGCTACAGGTCTTGTATTTGAAACTGGCCTTGTACTAGCATTATTATTGTTTGTATTAGAACGTTTTTTAGACTTTCTAGCAAGGCTATTGCTTTCACTAGAATTACCTCTTCGAGAATTTTGAGCTACAGCAGTATTTCTTCTGTTAGGCTTATAATCTTTGTTAGCCTCAGACCTTCCACCTTTGTAATGATTTCTACTACCTGGTTTATTGAAACTTCTTCTACCATTAGCATAAGAAACATTTGATCTACCTCTGTTTGAATAATAATTATTATGCTCTTTATAACTATATCGAGTTGGGTTGTAATATCTTCTATATGGATAATCATAAACTACACAACTAGCATAAACAGGTCTAGCATAATATGCATGCCAAGGTCTATACGTATAATAAAAATTATAAGAGTTTATATATCCTGTATTATGTGTGTAATATCCATAATAGTTATAATGTACATATAATCCACCTACACGAACAATGCGATTTCTATTATAATATACTTGAACATCACCAGCTTGAGTAATTCGTCCAAACTCATCGTAATAAATGGGTACATTTTCTATTTGGATTACGCCACCGTAACCGTCATATTGTACAAACATTTCGTAATTATAACCAGAATTATAGCTAACATTTACAGTAGGCGAACTAATGGTAATATTGGTATTATTGTAATTCCCTATATAGGTGAAATCAAATTGACCATCTGGGAAAACTGAAAACTCAACATTCTGCACCGTGAAGATGTAAGAATTACCATAGTTTACAAAATTAGGATTGCAATTTACTGGTTGAGAATTCGTGGAAGCAATCAAAGTAGAAAAACTAATAAGAAAGATTCCGATTGAGAGTGTGATTGCTTTTTTCATGATATTTGATTTAAATGTTAATATGATTATCAATAAACAACGACCGTGCCATAATTATAAATAGTTGATTAACAGAGTGTAGGGGAAAATATAGAAGAAGCGTGTTGGTGTTTGGTAAAGTGAATAGTGGCTAGAAACATAAAATCCGCCTTCCATTAATATGAAGGCGGATTTTAACAACTAACCAATCAAAAATTATGATTTTATGAAAAGTATTACTAGGTACTTTATGATGATGTATTTGCAATCACCGTGCCAGAAAACATGTTGATGATTTATTTAACAATAAATTTACGGGGAGTAACTGATTAAAGATACTATAATTTCTCAGATAAATAAGTAGCTGTATAGGAGTTTTTATTTTCAGCAACTTCTTCTGGAGTACCTTGTATCATAAGTTTTCCGCCTTTTTCGCCACCATCTTTTCCCAAATCAATAATATGATCTGCACATTTAATTAAATCAATATTATGTTCTACTACGATTACCGTATGACCTTTATCCAATAATGCATAAAAGGATTTTAATAATTTATTGATATCATGAAAATGTAAACCGGTAGTAGGTTCGTCAAATATAAAAAGAGTCTTTTCTTTGCTAGTCCCTTTTATTAAAAATGACGCCAATTTAATTCGCTGTGCTTCACCACCCGAAAGGGTAGAAGAGCTTTGTCCTAATTGAACATACCCCAAACCTACCTCTTGTAAGGGTTGTAATTTAGTAGTGATTTTTGTTTCACCATTGCTTTTAAAAAAGTCAATAGCATCATCCACCGTCATCTGTAAAATATCGTGGATGCTTTTATCATAAAAGTGAACTTCTAAAACTTCTTTTTTAAATCGTTTTCCTTTGCAAACATCACATTCTAAATGAACATCTGCCATAAATTGCATTTCAATAGTAACTTCACCTTCACCTTTACACTTTTCACACCGTCCTCCATCTACATTAAATGAGAAATGTTTAGGCTTATAGCCTCTAATGTCTGATAGTTTTTGGTTTGAAAATAAACTTCTAATATCATCGTACGCTTTTATATAGGTCACTGGATTAGACCTGCTAGAACGTCCTATTGGATTTTGATTTACAAACTCTACCTTTTTAATGCTTGAATAGTCTCCTTCTAATTTGGTAAATTGCCCAGGTTTTTCACCATAGCCACCAACTTCCTTTAATATTGCTGGATACAGTATTTTCTTAACTAGCGTGCTTTTACCACTTCCAGAAACACCAGTTATAGCTGTAAAGCAGCCTAAAGGAAATTCGACATTAATGTTTTTTAAATTATTATGACGAGCGCCAATTAATCGGATACTATTTTTAGAAACTCTTCTTTTTGAAGGAACCTCGATAGTAAGCGTTCCGTTTAAATAGTTGGCAGTTAGTGAATTTGATTTTAATAAATCACTATAATTTCCTGTAGCAACAACTTCACCACCAAAACTACCCGCCTCAGGACCTATATCAATAATCTCATCTGCTGCTTTCATGATGTCTTCATCATGTTCCACAACAATTACAGTATTTCCTAGGTCACGAAGCGATTTTAAAACTTCGATTAGGCGTTCTGTGTCCTTGGGGTGCAAGCCAATACTTGGTTCGTCAAGTATATACATAGAACCTACTAAACTACTTCCTAAAGAAGTTGCCAAATTGATTCGTTGAGATTCACCTCCAGATAAAGTATTTGATTTTCTATTTAATGATAAATAGCTAAGTCCGACATTGCTTAAAAATTCCAGTCGATTATTAATTTCTATCAGAAGTCTTTTTGCAATTTTCTGATCGTATTTGTTAAGCTCTAAATTGTTAAAAAAGTGTGTTAGTTTATCTAATGGTAATGCTACTAGTTCTTGGATAGAAGTTTCATTTACCTTTACATAAGCAGCTTCTTTTCTTAATCGTTTGCCTTTGCAATTGCTGCATATGGTCTTTCCTCTGTATCGAGAAAGCATCACTCTATTTTGAATTTTGTAGCTTTTAGAAGTTAAATCTTCAAAAAAATCATTCAGTCCCGTAAAGTGTTTATTGCCTTCCCAGATCAATTGTTTTTGTTCTTCTGAAAGTTCAAACCAAGGTTTGTGAATTGGAAAATCAAATTTATAAGCTGCATTTACCAATTGATCACGATACCAGCTCATGGACTCTCCACGCCAAGGAAAAATAGTATTTTCAAAAACGGATAATGCGGTGTTAGGAACCACTAAATCGTTATCAATACCAATAACATCGCCATAACCTTCACAAGTTTCACAAGCACCATAAGGATTATTAAAACTGAATAAATGAACATTTGGTGTTAAAAAGGTAATTCCATCTGCTTCAAAGCGATTGTTAAACTCTTTGATTGAATTGTCGGATAAGTTTTCTATGTATAATACTCCTTTTCCTTCAAAAAAAGCAATCTGAACAGCATCTGCCAATCTATTGATAAAATCCTCGTCATTTTTAGTAATGACACGATCTACCACTAAACGGATATTTTTTGAAAGTGATTTTCCCTTTAATTCATCAAGTCTAAGAATGGTGTCATCCATCTTAATTCGAGCATATCCTTGTTGTAATAAGGCTAGTAATTTATTTTCAATGGCCCTTCCTTCTTCTAGGTGAATAGGAGCGAGGAGTAATAATTTTTTACCTTCAGGAAATTGTTTAATGTAGTTGATAACGTCAGAAATAGTATCTTTTTTAACTTCTTTGCCGGAAATTGGAGAAATTGTTTTTCCAATACGCGTAAATAATAATTTTAAATAATCATAAATTTCTGTAGTGGTGCCAACGGTCGATCTAGGATTTGTAGAATTTACCTTTTGTTCAATTGCAATGGCAGGAGATATTCCTTTAATAGCATCTACTTTGGGTTTGTTTAGCCTTCCTAGAAATTGTCTTGCATAAGAAGATAAACTTTCCACGTATCTTCTTTGACCCTCTGCATATAAAGTATCAAAGGCTAAACTTGATTTTCCACTACCTGATAAACCAGTAATAACCACCAGTTTATTTCGAGGGATCACCACAGAAATATTTTTCAGGTTGTGAAGTTTAGCCCCTTGAATAAGGATGTTTTTTTTAATATCTAAGTTGTCAAAATTCAAATTATAATTGTAAAAATTTGGTAGATTTTGCAAAGATAACATTTCCAAATTGACTATGATAAAAAGGCTAAATATTATTTTTTATTGAAAATCTTTGCTATTTTTTTGCAATTATTATAGATTATTCTTATATTTACGTAAGTTAACATAACAAATAAATTTAAGCCTATAGCATAATACTACTTTTTTTAATAAATAATTTATACTAACAACCATTGGTAATTAATGAGTTGTTTATAATTAAAAAGTAATGTTATGAAAAAAAATAAATCTACAGATGCACAGCTAGTTAGTGCATATATGAAAGGCGAAGAGTTAGCGATAAGCGAGTTAATAACTCGACACAAGCAAAAAATTTACAGTTTTATTTATTCAAAAGTATTTGATAGAGATGTCGCAGAAGATATTTTTCAAGATACCTTTATAAAAGTTATAAACACATTAAAAAGAGGTGCTTATAATGAAGAAGGAAAATTTATTCCCTGGGTAATGAGAATTTCTCATAATTTAGTGATCGATTATTTTAGAAAGAATAATAGAATGCCAAAATTTAAAAATAATTCTGACTTTGATATTTTTTCAGTCTTACATGACGGTTCCTTAAATGCAGAAAATACAATGATTAAAGGACAAGTTGAAGATGACCTAAGAAGGATTGTTCAAGAGTTACCTGAAGATCAGAAAGAAGTACTAGTGATGAGGATTTACAAAGAAATGAGCTTTAAAGATATTAGTGAGCAAACAGGAGTAAGTATCAATACTGCTTTAGGGAGAATGAGGTATGCATTAATAAATTTACGTAAGGTAATAGATAAGCATAATATCGTATTAACTAATTAATACAATAAATGATATTTTGATGCGTTATAAAATAACATTAACCTCAAAACATCAGTTATATGGAAAAAATGTACTCTGGAACTTCACGAAAGGAACACGTGAATAAAAACTTGATTCCGAAAGAAGATACGATAAGATTTCTTCTTGATTATTCTAAGGCTTTAAATATTATAGTTTATAATAAAATGAAGTTTGAAGCACTTTTAAACTAAACTTTGAATTACCAACCTCGAAATATTATTTCGAGGTTTTTTTATATAATAGGATAACTGTTATTTTTTATAATAGTTATTAATAACAGTTTTTCTGCCGATCGTCTTAGTGATAATGTCATTTTCTAAATCCCAAGCACGAGCTGGTGAATATTCTCTCCCATAAAATATAATTTGTAAATGCAATTTATTCCAAAGATCAATTGGAAATAATCGTTTTGCGTCTTTTTCTGTTTGTATTACATTTTTTCCATTAGTTAATCCCCATCGATACATTAATCGGTGAATGTGTGTGTCTACAGGAAAAGTAGGGATATTAAAAGCTTGTGACATTACTACACTAGCTGTTTTATGACCTACTGCAGGTAAAGCTTCAAGGTATTCAAAAGTTTGAGGCACTTTTCCTTGATGTTGATCAATAATTATATTAGATAATCCGTGAATTCCTTTCGATTTCATTGGAGATAACCCAACAGGTTTTATTATTTCTCTAATTTCTTCTACTGATAATTTTATCATGTCATATGGGTTATCAGCAATATTAAAAAGAATGGGAGTGATTTTATTAACTCCTTTATCGGTGCTTTGAGCAGAAAGTAGCACTGCAATTAGTAAGGTATAAGGATCCTTATGTTCTAAAGGAATAGGGGTTTCTGGATACAATTCTTCCAATTTATTTATTACAAATGCTACCTTTTCTTGTTTAGTCATTTTATGTACTTTTACACAAAAGTAAAGAATTGAAACGAGCTTGCTAAAATTTTGTGATTAAAGAGAATGATTAATAGTGATACCTAGGTGTTAGCTATAAAAAAAACACAAATAAACAGATGAAAACATTAAAAGTAGGGGATAAGGTTCCAAATTTTACTGCATTAGACCAAGATGGTAATTCAATTTCATTATCGGATTATAAAGGAAAACAATTAATTGTATTTTTTTACCCGAAAGCGAGTACTCCTGGCTGTACTGTGGAAGCTTGTAATCTAAGAGATAATTACGAATTGCTACAAGAAAAAGGTTATGAATTAGTAGGAGTGAGTGCCGATAGTCAAAAAAGACAAGCTAATTTTAGAACTAAATATAGTTTTCCATTTCCATTACTAGCAGATGAGGATAAGAATGTTATTGATATTTTTGGAGTATGGGGGCCAAAAAAGTTTATGGGCCGTGAATACGACGGAATACACCGTAAAACATTTATTATAGATAAAAAAGGAATCGTGACTCAAGTAATAGATAAGGTTAAAACCAAATCACACACTTCACAAATACTTGAAAATAATTAATTTTTTATCCTTTATATCCAAATAGTTTTTTTTGTTTGATAATTTCAGATACTCCTGCAGGTAAAAGTTTTTCCCAACCCTCTTTTTTATTTTCAATCATTTTTAATACCTCTCTTGAGAAAATGTTTAAGTTATCTTTATCAAAACCTTCAATATCTACCACTTTCCCATTGTATTTAAAGAATTTATAAAGCTCTTTCATTCTTGGATGAACTTTTAAATTTTCACTATTGGTATATTCTCCAGTTTTTGGATTTAGCATGGGGTACAGATATACCTTTAAATCTTTAAAAAATAATTTGCCAAAAGCTTCTAAAATCCCTCCACTTAGGTGGCGGTAATATTTTTCATCAAAAATATCAATCAAATTATTAACTCCTAGAGTTAATCCCATGCGTTTTTTAGTATACGCAGAAAAATATTCAACTAATTTGTAATACTCTTGAAAGTTAGATATCATTACAGTATGCCCTAAGGAACATAGCAATCTAGCACGAGACATAAAATCTTCTTCATCAATTTCACCTTCCGCTCTTAAATTAGAAAGTGTAATTTCAAAAATAACAATGGTATTGTTTTCATCTACACGCTTTTCTTTTTTGAAAATCTCTAAAGACTTCTCATACATGTCTATATTGACCTTGGTAACAGGTCTGTAACTACCACGTAAAGCAAGTATGTTTTTTTTATAGAGTATGGAAGCTGGTAAAATATTATTCCCATCAGGTCCAAACATAACGGCTTCAGTCATACTATTTTTAACCAACTGTAGACTCATTAAACGGTTGTCAACTTTTTCAAATTGAGGTCCAGAAAAATTAATAGTATCAATTTCTATTTTGTCTTGATCAATATGATCATAGAGGTAACGCAGTAACTTTTTAGGTTCATCAAATTTATAAAAGGCTCCGTAAATAAGATTTACTCCTAATGTTCCCAAGGTATTTTGTTGAAGTGTGGCTTCATTTTCATGAAATCGAATATGCAATACGATTTCATTAAAAGCTCCTTCTGGTTCTACTTGATATTTGATACCTACCCAACCATGTCCTTTAAATTTTTTAGCAAAATCTATCGTTGCTACCGTATTTGCATAGGCAAAAAATAACCGATTTGGATGCTTTTCTCTTGGTACCCGCTCTTCAATTAAATCAATTTCATGGGTTAACATTTTCTTTAATCGAGACTCTGTAACATAACGACCGTTTTTTTCGATTCCATAAATTGAATCACTAAAATCTTTATCATAAGCAGACATCGCCTTCGCGATAGTACCAGAAGCACCACCAGCTTTAAAGAAATTTCTAACGGTTTCTTGTCCGGCACCTATTTCTGCAAAAGAACCGTAAATATTTTCATTTAAGTTAATTCGAAGCGCTTTACTCTTAATTGAAGGAATGTTTTCAAAATTTTTATCTCCTGTAATGGTAACAGACATAGCAATAATATTTCTTTGTGACAAAGTTAATAAATACCTTAGTGAAACAAAATAAATACCGCTATTTTTGTGCAAATGATATCCTCCTTAACAATTACTTTTTTAGGAACTGGCACATCTCAGGGAATCCCTGTTATTGCTAGTAATCACCCGGTTTGTAAAAGTAATGACCCCAGAGATAAAAGGTTAAGAGTTTCCATTTTAGTTTCTTGGAAGGAATATAATTTTGTAATTGATTGCGGACCCGATTTTCGGCAGCAAATATTGAGAGAAAATTGCACTAAAATTGATGGGGTATTATTAACCCACGAGCATAGTGATCATACTGCTGGTTTAGATGATATTCGTCCTTTTTATTTTGAACAAGGAAATCTATCATTTTTTGCCCATAAAAGAGTTTTTGAAAATTTACATCAACGATTTGCATATATATTTGAGACTGTAAATAAATATCCAGGTGCCCCAACTATCGATGAGATTGAAATTAATAAAAACACACCTTTTCTGCTAGGAGATAAGAATATAATCCCAATTGAAGCGTTTCATGGTAAGTTAGCTGTATTGGGCTTTAAAATTGATGGTGTTGCTTATTTAACAGATGTTAAAACAATTGATAAGATTGAATTAGAAAAACTGAAGGGAATTGAAGTCTTAATTATTAATACATTGCGACATGAAAAACACCATTCTCATTTAAATTTAGCGGAAGCTCTTGAATTAATTAAAGAAATAAAACCTAAAAAAACCTATTTAACACATATAAGTCATACGCTTGGATTTCATAAAGAAGTAGAAAAAACACTACCTAAAAATGTATATCTAGCTTATGACACTTTAAAATTAAAATTATGAAACGTTCGATATTTATGTATTTATTCTTTTTTGTATTGCTGTTTGTAATATTTCAGTATATGAATGAGAAAAAAATATTTGAAAAACAGGAAAATAAAATTGAATCTCAGAGAAATAAAATCACCACTCTTAAAAATAAGGTAATATTAATTACCGATTCCCTAGAGACTTTATCAAATGTGATATCTGATGTCAACTATTTTACCCTTCAAGGCAATGGAAATGCAATTTCATATATAGAAAGCTTGGGTTTTGAAGCCCTAGAAATAGAAGGTTTTGTGTCTGATTATATTTATGATCAGAACCTTAAAAAAGGAAACAATCAATTAGTGCCTTATGAAGGAATTAATGGTGATATGAAAATTAATAAATTAAAATTTTTAAATCACAAATGGATCCTTGTAGATTATACGGATGGTCGCTATTGGGGAGAAATGGTATTGGAATATTATGTTACAAAAGATCGTAAAATTGAATTAAAACAAATTTCATCTTTAATGTATCCTGCTTTATAGGCTTTATATTGGATTAATGACGCTCTAGCCAAGTGTTCAAGTCATGAAAATTTTGAGGAGAAACTCCATGTCCAATAGGAAATTCAGAATAATCACATTTTACACCTATTTTTTTTAAGAAAGGTTCTGTTTTTCTGGCCCAATCAACTGGAATTACTTGATCTACATTTCCGTGAGAAGAATACACAGAAAGTTTTTTAAAATTACTTGCTTGATAACCTTTCTTAACTATTGCTTCATTAATATAACCACTTAATCCAATTACATTTTTTATTTTTTCTGGATAACTTAAAGCGACTGCGAAACTTAAAATAGTTCCTTGGCTAAACCCTAGTAAAGTAATATTATTGGAGTCTATATGATATTTTTCAATTATTTCATCAATACAAGTAATCACTTTTTCTCTAGATTCAATTGCTTGAGTATCATCACTCCATTTGCCATCTACATTATCAAAATGAATAGCATACCATGCATTGCCATAAGGTTGCATAGGATAGGGAGCCTTTAATGAGATAATAGTATATGTTGAAGGTAGTTCTGAAGCAAATGAGAATAAATCATTTTCATCACTTCCATAACCGTGGAGCATTATAATTACGGGAGATTTTTCAGCAATTGATACATCTGAAGCTCTATAATTATGGGTTAAAGAGAGTTCTTGTTTTTTCATTTATTAATCTAAAAATTTAAACCATTTTTGAAATAAATCAGTTAATATTGGAATTCCTTTTTGTTGACCAGTTATCGCCATCACTAAAGAATAAACCCATAGAAAAAAGCTAGTTGTCCAAGCAATTTGTCCAATAAATTCAAGAAATTCATTTCCTTCAAAAAAGGTAGTAGTTATAAAAAGAATGATTACTAAACCAAACATATTCTTAATATGATAGGTAACATACTTATCTTTTTCTTCTTTATTT
>Ga0307985_10000850_pt1 | contig 17577 bp, 5 predicted proteins | sample EllFjometageno80_FD_203155 | JGI IMG/M metagenome (GOLD analysis project Ga0307985, IMG submission 203155) | Marine microbial communities from Ellis Fjord, Antarctic Ocean - #80 | ecosystem: Environmental > Aquatic > Marine > Unclassified | place: Southern Ocean | collected 2014-10-09 | reverse complement strand
CTCCTCCCCTCCTCCCTCCTCTTCCTCTTCCTCTTCCTCTTCCTCTTCCTCGTCACCCCCCATCTTCTTCTTGATCATCTTTATGATCTTCTCCTTCGCCTGCGCCACCCGCTCCCCGTCGTCGTCCCCGCCGCCCATCCCGCTGCCAGTAAGCACCGGCAAAGCAGAATTAATGCAAGCGCCGAAGCTCCCCGCCACGGCGAACCCGTTGATGCCAAAGAAGATGAAAGCGAACAGCAGCAGTAAGATGCACACGTCGAGCGCGAGACCCCAGCCCAAGCTCGACAGATCAAAACCTAAATCCACCAGCAGCTTCTTCTTGTTCTCGCATTGCAGGTGTCCCATGAACGTGATGAAATCGCTCTTGTAAAGCACTTTGTTGTCGTCCTTGTCCACCTGCGCGAAGAACCACAAGCATCTCTGCTCGCTCACGTCGTCCATCCTGTACAGCCTCAGCAGCTCTCTGATTTCGTCAAACACCAAAATCCCGCTCGAGTCGTCGCACGCATCCATCAGCTCGAAAGCTTTCGCCATGTCCCACTCCACTTCCTCTTCCTCCTCCTCCACCACCGCCACCGCAGCAGCCCCTACTTCCTCCTCCTCATCTTCCTTCGGAAGCAGCCCTGACATCGGATACAGTCGAATCATAACCTTCTCGAACTCCACGATTCGCTCCTTCTCGCACTCCTCGAACAAAGTGGCCATGTCAGAAAACAACTCCAAGTCGTTCATGGCGACGCCAACGAAACCCCTGCAGAACACGGCCTCGACATCCAAGCTGTCGGCCAAGCTCAGGCAGATTTCCTCCCTCCACTGCATCCACTTCTCGGCGCTTCCGCTCTCAATGACTCTCAGAATCTTGCTCGCGAACTCCACAAACTGAGAAACCTCGACCAGTACAACTTCGATGTCGCTGTCGGTGACGCCCACCCTCCCCCTCCTCTTCGCCGCCTCCATAGCGCTCATCGTTTTAATGCTCTTCTTCACTACGTCGTCGAAATCGTCCTTCTCCAGCTCAACTATCTTATTCGCCGACTCCTCCACCTGCTCACTGATCCACCCCTTCTCCACCTGCAGACGCAATACCTTGCTCGTGCCCCCCTTCCCACCCTCCACCGTCTGCTGTTCGAGCACCATCAACCTCGACCCCTGCTTCGCCGTCTCAACGACAACCGAGTTGACCTCTGCCGTCTCGCGAATCTCGGCGCCCTTGCCGTAAACCACTTTGCACTTCTTGCCCTTGAAGCTGTCGTCTTGCTTCCCGGCGTGGTACAAGATGTCCAAAATTTCCTGCTGCTCCTTGCTCAGCCCGCTTTCCTTCATCACCTCCAACGGGTAGCTATCCCAAACCTCCTCAACGCTGTTCCCGATCAGCGTCAATATGCCTTGTACAGGATATTTAGATCCGCTTTCCTCCATCATCTTCATCCACTCCTTCGTGCCCGTGTCCGCATTTGATTGCATCCTCGCGTTGGTCGCTACCACATCGCGGAGCGTCACATTGCTCTGGGGCGTGACCAAGAGAACAAGTTCAGTCAGTAGATCGTCCGTCAGTCCCCTTTTCGCCCCTTCCCCCCCCTCCTCCTCCTCCGGGAACATCTCCAGCAACAACGGCTGCAAATAGTCTAAATCAGAAGTGAACATTGTCATGAACAGGCGCATTTTCCGTCTCTGCTCCTCATCAGGGACCCAATCCATGTCACCCGCGATCCCCTGCTTCACAACGTCGTCCCAACCGCCAGTAAGCTGTCCCATCAACGTCCACAACGTCTTCCGGTGCTCCTCCTTCACCACGATGCTCGGCTTTCCCTCCTCCGTCGCCTTTCCCTCGAGCACCTTGCCTCGCTGCAAATCCAACAACAGTGCGGGCATGCCGGGGTTGAACTGCAAGACATTGTTAAACGTCGAGTCCAAAGACTTCCGATAGCTCAAAGTTCTCAACCCTTCCGCGACCACTTCCATCACACCGTTGCAAGCAGCGAAGAAAAGCCCCATGCTGCCCTCTGGCGTAGAACACTTGTCGTGGAGCGTCTTGTCGATCTTGTCAATAATACTTTCCCCCCCGCCCTCCTTCGTCACGGTGAACACCGCACTGCTCCTGTTCCACAGACTCGTCATGTGCTCCAGCATCTGAATGTCGTCCAAGCTACCGTTCAAGCAAAAGTTAACATCCTGGTCATCGATGTCTTTCTGTAACACGCGTTTGAGAACGCCTTTCATCTCCGTCATCACGTTCCTGCTCACGTGCAGCACTTGGATGATCTGGAAGCAATCTTGGTCGATCTTGCTCGTCAAACTGTAACTGAACTCGCCGCCGAAAAGCGAATACTTCTTGATGTACTCGCTAACGTCGTACTCCTTAAGCGCGTTCTTTGCAATTTCGAGGGTCCTCTCGGTGGCTTTCTTGACGCTTTCCTCTGAGTCGCGGTCGCCTAGAACTCCGTCGTGACCAAATACTTCTCTCTGAAGAACCATCAGACACCTAAGTCCGTCGCTCCAACCGTGCCGACTCGTGTTGCTGATGTACTTGAGCGCGTCGATGCTCGCCAACTGAATAAGCTCATTTCCGTGCGGCCTGCTATCAGCGCCTTTCACCTCTATACCGGTAGCCTTGCAAGCCAAGATTCTCATGCTCTCGATGTCTCCCTTCATGGACTTCATCATGTGCACGGGCACGTCTAGGTCCCCGACGCCAATCTTCCCGCACAGCCCCCCGATCGCATCCTCCAAAAACCCCAAGTCCTCGTTCGCCCCCGCCATAAACGCCTTCGCGAACTGCCCGCCCATGCCACCGATCCTCTTAGTGACCTTCTCCATGTGCTCCATGAGCTCCTTCGTGGGTACCCCCATGTCCACCGTGCCCGAGCCCACGAAGTGCTCGACCAGCTCGGCTCTCGCGACGCTGGGCGATCTCGTGTTCTCCCTGCATCCCGTACCGCGCACACTCAGCGCAACGAGGGCCTTGCCCATCATTTCGTCGGTGCCCAAATGTAAGAAGAACTCGCTAAGCACACTCCGTGACGTTCTCGTTTTCTTGGTGAGCATCTCCCAGTCGTGATTCAGCAGACCGAAAATCGCCTTGGGGACCATCAGCTTCTCGTTAATGAACTTCTCCGCGATCGTTGGCACGCCCTGCCCAACGGTCCCCTCCGGTTTCATATCGAACGCATCCACCCGACCGTGACCCAGCCTCATGAGGAAGATCACGGGCGAGTTCTCGTCGAGGGCCGAGTTCTTGTCGCCGACCTCCTTTTCAGTGTGCGTGTCCACAGTCGCACCGAAGCCAACATTGGATAGTTTTCTCGTCTCGCCCGCAACTCTACCGCCGGCTTTGCGTATCATTTGTGCCGAAAAGTTCTGCCGTTTCTTCTCCTCTACCTCCTTCACCTCCGTCACGCTATCATTATCAAAATTCATCCTTTTCAACATCTTGCAGTGCACGCCGTGCTTCCTCAAGCTATCCTCGTTGCATTGAGCGATGCTCACCAGCACTTGCAAATTCTGCTCAACGTCTTCTCTGTCGTCACTCGTTTTGTTGTACTCGTAGTACCGCTCCACAATTGTTTTGATAGAAGTCGTGACCAGACCCTTGTGGCACACACTTAAGAAAAAGTGAGCTTGCGCGACTGTGCAGGCCTTGCTGTCGTCCTTGCTGGCATCAATACTGTCGTCCTTGCTGTCCTTGCCGCTGACCTTATCAGCCAACATCTCAAGCAAGTTACACTTCACGATCAGGTCCTCCTTCACCATCTCCAGACATGTGCACTTCAGCTTGGCCTCCCTCCACTTGAAATCGCTTGTCCTGGGAAATCCCGCCGTAAAGCCGTCAAACTTCGAGATCAAGTAGCACACGATGATAAACACAGCGTCGCAGTCCAACTTCACATATTCCTCATGGTTTGCCGGTTTACCCATATTCAGGGCATTCTCGAATATAATCTGGAGCGGCTCCAAGCCCCTGTTGAGCCCCCTCCCGCTCTCGAGCAAAGCGCACACCCAGAACTCGTCGAAGTGCAAAGCCTTGCTCAACAGCCGCGCCGCGGTGCACAAGTGCCTCTTGCGCATCCAATCGGCGTCAAATCCCTCGTCTGTATTGAGCATCTGCGGGCTCGCGAGCATGGTAATGGCGGCAATGAACGGAACGCTTGTTCTGCCGATACCCAGCTTGGGCGCCAACATGTCCAAGCGAGAAGTGTCGCCTTGCGCAATCCTAATCAAGAACGTGCTCACAGCGACAGCCTCCCTGCTCGTGACGCCATAAATCTTCGCCAACGGCCCAATAGTCGCGCTGATATTCTCATAACCGGTCAAATAGTCGCGGTTTAGCCGGGCCACCTCGCTGACAGAAACCAACGCTGCCAGCACGTCGTTCTTGACCCCCAGACTCAGCACGTCGCACACAGTGCTCACGTTCACCTTGTCCTGCTTCACAAGCGCCACAACACCAGCAGCTAGCTCCATGCCGATTCCCATCCACTTGGTCAATGCTGTAAATCCGGTATCCTTCACCAACGTCCTGTAGTTGCACATGTCATTATCCGCAGCCGTAGTGCCGCAAACTCTCGTCAGGCCCTCGGCTAAGTCGACGTCGAAACCACACGCGCCCGCCAAGTCCTCAACGCAGGCAGTGCCCCCGGATGCGATGCTCAAAAATCCCCTCCCAAAGACCTCCTCGATCACGAGACCTTCGGGCATATTGTACCCGTCCTTGCTTCCTTCCAAGTTCTGCTCGCCGATCATGCTAACAATGGCCTGCCTGAGTCGCTCGCGATCGACGCCGACCGCGCTCGTAGTCATTAAAGCCTCAACGTAGCCTTGCGGAATGCAGCACTGGTTGGCCAAAATCTGGGCCGCCGTGATGCTTGCGTCGCCCTTCTGGACTTCGTAGGCCACAGGGAAATGAATCTCCCACTTCTGCCTGCCGTCCACGTTTTTTCCCATGAACGTGAAGTCGAACTTTCCGTTATACCTTCCCGTGAAAGCAATGAGCGCCGCGATTCCGGGACTGTCAGAGTATCCGGGATTCCACTCCACTTCAGTACCGTCTTCGTTGGCCATTTTTACGGCCGCGTTTCTCCGCACTACAAGTAGTTTTCCCTCCGAAGTAGCAAAGGTTGAAGATCTGCGAACTGATACGGTTTTCTTGATTTTCTGCGTTTGTTCACCAGGGTTGGGATTGGTGGGCCCGGACGTCACCATGCCTGGATCGTCGAGCGTCAATTCTTTTGCGCCCATCATAATCGTAGTTCGCATGTTGTCGCAAACTCCGAATAGCTTGATAGCCTTCTCGATGCCAATCCAATGGCATTCGTTACGGAACCATTCGACCGCCTTGTGGTCCCTGGCCGAGAATAGCTCCAGGTTCTTGATTAGTTCATCTCCGAGGCCCAGCCCTCCCTCCTTCCCGCCATTCCCCAAAAACGTTTTCAGATGCTCCATGATACTGTTGCCCAACAATGGCGTGCCGCTCGTGGCCAGCATGAGCGGCCAGAACGGCGGCATCTTGAGCTTCCCGGAGAAGTCAATCAAGTTCTCCAGAGCGGCAAGGCTCTCCTGCTTACTGACCTCCCACTTGTCGCAGAATAAAGTGGCGCCGTCGATCTGTTCTTTCGTCGCTCCGCTCTCCCGCAGGAAGAGGGCAATGTCTTCCTGGACCTCTTCCGTCGCGCCCTCTCCTTCGTAATCGTCAGGGGGGGGCAACACGGCCCCTAAACTGGCCTTCATGACCTCGCCGTCCATGTTGAGCAGATTTGAGGCCACTACGATGGTGTTCTGCCACTGGCTCGGTTTCATGGCGCTGCACCAGGGAAGTACCAAGATGCTCTTCACGGCTGTCATGAGGCTCTCGGTTATGTTCTTCTTCGGCAGCATACTCTTGAGCACTCTGTTGACAAGCGGATCGGGCATCTTCGCCTTCAACTCGAGCAGGGAAGACACGAACTCGATCGCCTTCTCCGTCGAACGCCATGTCATGGCCTGGTCTGCTAAAGGCCCACCGATGCTCGATTCCTTTCTGCCTATGACGCTGCCGTTCCTCTTAAACGAGCTGACGTCCTTACCGACCGCGCTCATGGACTTGCGAACATCAGCGACAGTGGCAACGTCCTTGTGCTCGATGTACTCCGCGAGCTTTCTAGCGACTTTTAACTTGGACGGTACAGTGCTCCGACCCATCCCTTGCAAATCAGATCCCAAAACAGCGTCTTGGGAGGCGTCGCCTTCACCGCTTGAACTCATGAGCAGCCTGTCGAGATAGTCAGCGGCGTCCTGGGCTCCCTTCGGCTTTTCAAAATCATTGCCGATCTCTTTCCACACGTTCTGAATTGCGTCCTTCAACTTCGCGATGTCGGCCTTCTCCTCCATACCCATGCCCAACGAGGCAAGAACGAGCATGCGGTCTGACAGGATCTTTTTCTGTACTTTTTTTCCGCCTTCGCCTTGGGATACCAGTATTTTGGCCGAAACCCCAAGAGAGTGCGAGTCGCGGCTTGAAAAGAGCTTCAGCAGCCCAGCCATGGCGTCCTTCTTGCTTACCAGGCTGGTCTTCTTCTCCTCGCCGTCGAAGTGCAGGACCACGAAATCGTTGACCATGGTGTCGATGCACTCGTGGACCTCGAGCCCCTCCGTCTTGCGCATGGCGATGCTGATCACGCCGAGCATCAGCTTGGGCGTCCGGTTGCTCTTGGCTCTCTTCGCGAGCCACCCGACCTGCGAAGACGGGGCCATGGTGGCCATAAGCCCCAACATGTTCGCCTTCTTCTTTCGCTCCTCGCCGTCCTTGGCGCTGTCTCTCTTCTGGTCCTCCTTGAGAAGGTAAGCGACGCTATTGGCGAGGGTGACGTCAACACCACACTCGTTGGCGAAGGCTGTAGTGTTGATGTCCGTGCCGACGCAGATCGCCTTTAGAGCGCGGACCTCGTCGGCGTCGACGTCAAAGACGGTGCGAGCTTTTGCGCCTTCTGCCGGCACCCCCTTGATGGCAGTGAAGCGTTTCAGTCGTTCGGCAGAATCGAAAACAACGGTGTTGAGGAACTCGCTCATCTCGCCAGAGGAATGAAGGAGAAGGGACGACCTCTCTTGCACAGTGATGGTCAAGTAGCGGAGGAGAAAGCTGCAGAGTCCAGAAGAACCGATCTTGGGCATTCCCAAGAGCTTGCACAAGGCCTCGTAGTAGTTGAGATTTTCCCCCAAGCTAGCATCTTTCTTTCCTTGATCCGACAAGTCCTCGCCTGCAGTCCAATCATGGGTCATGAGCTCCTTGCCGTCCACCAGCCAGATCATGGCCTTCAAGGCCTCATCGATGTCGCTGTCGACATTCAGCTTCAGCTGGAAATGGTCGAGCACCTCACTGATGCCCTTGAGCTTCTTGCTCTCGTTGGAGTCTTGCTTGGCAATGAGAACCTGGAAGGCGGACAGTTCGGGGGCGTCGACCTCGAACAGCTGGCAGTAGCGGAGAGGCTCTTCTTCAGCGAGCTCGATAATGGCAACGATGAGGTCAGGGTTGGGCATCGGGAATTTGATCTCGGGCTTCCTCTCGACGAGCTTGGTCCACATGTGGACGAAGAGCGACTTGACGGCCGACTTGCGCTTGTTGGCGTCGTTGTCCGTGAGCTCGACGAGCAGGGCCGCGGCCACCGGATCGAAGTCCAACCCGTTGGTGGACTCGGCGAGGTAGGCCACCGTCTCCATCTTCTTCATTTGGTTGCGCTTCGCGACGGCGAACACGACGTCGACCCATGGCTTCGAGAGCGATAGCTCTTCCTTCACCGCGTCGCCGACCTCCTTGCTGAACATGTCTTCGAGGTCGATCTCATCCGAGAAGCCATGCTCCGCTAGAAGGGCGTCGGCCTGGTCCTCAATGGCCTCGCGCGCGGCTTGGATGGATTTGAAGTTGGTGCCCGACACGCCGTTGAGGATCTTGAAGTACTTGCCTGTCTCGCAGTTGGAGAGGGAGTCCTTAATGGCAGCGTTGAGCTTGTCGTTCAGGCCGTTGCCGGTCGATTCCTGCGCGCACAGGAAAACCTTGGACATGGTTCGGTACTGAGTACTGGCGAACGCCAAGAGGGTGCCGGCGGCGGCTGAGTAGCAAAGGAACTTGTTGGGATTCAGGACGGCGCCGAGGATGCCCCAGGTGAACATGAGCGCCACGTACGCGATGTGCATGAACAGGAAGATCTCCATGAGAAATGCAATCGTGCACTGAAGGAAGTAGCGACAGAGCTTGCTGCTGAGAGCGGAGAATGTGGGCACGGTCGACCTGTTCTTGCGCTCGATGTACTTGGCGTAATCGGCTTCAGCAGCGGCGGTTTGGTCCTTGTCCTTGTCCTTGAGGTCGCGCGTTAGTTGTTCTTTGTCGTCTTTGGTCTCGGTGCATCCCATGAACTGTTTTGGATCCCAGATTGAGAGACCGGTCCACGCGAAACCCTTCATGTAGCCGAACTTATTCATCGGCATGTTGCGGTACGCAGGGCGGAAGTCCATCTGGCAGTAGTGGCAGATGAGCTCAATGAGACAGATGGCGGAGAGGCTGAGGCCGAAGATGCAAAACGCGAGGTTGGTCGGCTGGAGGTCGTAGCGGCTTGAGTCAAGGAAGCGCCACGGAGCGTGGCGCAGGTCATTCATGCCGTCCCACTCACGGTTCGAGGAAATTGCCTTCGCCTCCTCGCAGCGGAACGTGATGTAGCACATCGGGGCGATGATGAGAACGGGAAGAAGGGCGTGGATGAGGACGGCGGCGAGGTCCGCGACGTACCAGTAGGGTTCGAACACGTGCGAGACGTCGAGGGGGACTTTCTTAGCCTTGTCCGGGGACAGCTCCTTGGCTTTGAGAAAGTCGAACACGTATATGTGGTCGTTAGAGACAATCCGCTTCATTGTGAGGCGCGTGAAGGGCGACTTGCACGCGATGAGCATTGCGCGCTTGGTGACCGGAACGGGCGAGTCGATGGAGCACGCGTTGACGTAGTTATCGTACTTGAGGTTGAACAGCTTGGCCGTGATGTAGTCGTTCACGAGCCCGGTGACGACGCACCGGACGCGGATGAATGCCGCGAGGGAGTTCTCCCCGAGGCTGTAGGGGAAACGCACATGTTTGAGCAAAGGGAAAGGAGGGGGGGGGAGAGGGGGGGACAGTATGTTCTCGTTCTGCTCTCTTCTTACCGTGGCTGCATGACGGTCTTGCCCGTGTGTCGGTCGGCCTCTGTCTCACGAGGAGTCTTTAGCCTGATTTTGCAGAACACGTCCGTGTGCGTCCCGGACGTCGCCTCAACCGAGAAGCCCTTCCTCGCCAGGCAAGTCGCGTTGCCCTCGACGTCGTAAACGTCGTACTGCTTGTGGAAGCAGAAGTACTCGTACCACTCAACAAACTCCTCGATTGGGATGGGCTTCATGCGCGAGGCGGAGACCATGCGCTTGACGGCGATTGTGTTAATGAAGAGCCGGAGCGAGTTGACCTTCGAGTTCGCGTTCGCGGCGGCCACTATCTCCACCATCTCGTACGGTGTGGGAGCAGCGAACGCCGCCGGATCGGGCAGGGCCGCGTTTATGATCAGTTTAACCGGGTGCTTCACCAGCATCTCAGGCGTCATTTTCTTTTCGTCGCCCATCTCCTGTGAACCGCCCGACTTGTTATTGAGGGACCTCTCGTACATGAGCTTCAGGCACCGAACTTTCACGTCGTACGCGGATAGCTTGCCGACCTCGCGCATGATCACGACGCGCTTATAGCGGTCCATCGCTTCGAGGTAGACCATGAACAGCTTGTGCTTGGAGCGGAGAAAATCCTTGGCGATATTGAGGCCGAGAATGCCGAGGATAAGCGAGAGGAGGAAGGAACAAGCGAGGGATAAAACGGAAGGGAGGGAGTCAACGAGCCTTAGCGTGGTCCTCTTGACGTTAGAAGGGGAAACGTAGGTGAAGACGGTCTTGGTGTTCTCGAGATCCTCAACCGAGTTCAGTACAATCGACTCGCGAACGGTCGTCTGAATGGTACTGTGCAGGGAGTTCGAAACGCCCCCGAGCTCAAACAGCGACTTGGGAATGTCCGTCGCCCATCCCCCCCGATACGGGCACTGCGCCGGAATCGCGCGCGCGAGGACCTCGGTGCGGGCGGGAACGAGGAGGCCGCCGGACACGAAATCGAACATCCACGGGTCGAAGTAGTGGAACGCGATGTTCGTGGAGAAAAGCCACTTGCCGACCCACTGGCCGGGACCGTAAGTGCGGATCGTGACGTACCCGTCCATGTCCGGGTCCTCGGCGAGCCACTCGCGGATCGCGGCGAGGTAGAACGTCCCCTCCCCGTCGAAGTGCGGCGTGTCCATCGTCTTTCCCTTGTTGAGGTTGTAGTGGAGGGCCCGCGAGACGGTGGCGTGCGAGATCGCCTGGGTCACGTATAGCGCCCCCCAGGGCGCCGTGGCGGTAATGGTGGGGGAGTAGTCGTAGAGACACGCGGCGTCGTCGTAGCAAAGCTTGAGGGAACCGGTAGAGGAGTACGCGGGGGCGAAGGGATCGATGAGGGAGGAGGCGGCGGAGGAGGTGGTGGTGTTCGCGTAAGAGGAGAAGGAGGAGGAGGAGGATTCGTCATCTTCGAGGCGACGGTAGCGACGGTCGGCGCCGGCGTCGACGGGGCTCGTGTTGTTGGACTGTTGCAGCACCGTCGTGTTGCGCGCAGATATACAGTAGTCGTCCAGCCCCACCGTGTAATTGAGGAGCATGGCGGGAGTGTCAGTGGTAACCAGCGTGATGTCCCCGTCCTGGGTCTTAAAGGTGGAGGACGCGGTCACTTGAAGCTCCTCGAGCTGGATCATGCCCTCGGACAGAGTTATGTAAACTGATTCGGCCGTCACGGATGTGAGGTTGACGGAGAGGGCGGAGCCCTCAATGATGAGAGTGCCAGTGCCGAAGTTCAGGTCCACGTCCTCGTGGTTGTGGATCGGAATGAGAGGGAGCTGGTCCTGGGACGCGCAGAAGTCGAGCAGCTGCAGGCATGCGTGTTAATACAGTAAGTGCCGAACCCACACACAGCCACACACAGGTGAGAACAAGGTGGGCGGCGGTGGGTGCAAGAGCTTCACGCGCCGTTTCATCGCGCGGAGCAGCTTCGTCTATAAAGCGTTGTTGCGGTGGCGAGTGCAGGCGAGTTCGCGCAGGAGGGTTCGCGAAAACTCTCCATCGTGATCACTTCATGCACCATCCCTCGCCTCTTCCCATCCTTGCTCGTTTCCCACCTCACCTCCTCCGCATCCTCGTCCTCAATGTCCTCAATCGTCAAGAACGGCGTGAGCGAGCACCACGGCGACTCTGGCCCATACCCGTTGTCGTTCAACGTCGTGTCATTGTTCCTCCCGTCGCTCGTGACGCCCCCCTCGGTTCCTTGCTTGCGATTCGTGCAGTCGTAGAACGTCTTGTTGCCGAATGTTGGATCGCCGGTTACTGTGAAGGGGAATTCGCAGGGGGAGCCGGAGACGGTGGAGATGTGGCGCCAGGCGGCGATGGTGAGGGAGGGGAGGAGGGTTGAGGGAGGGACTTGGAGGGTGATGGTGCATTTTGTGCCGGCGGTTGGGGAGGAGAGGGCGGTGATGTTGTTTCCAGAGATTATGAGAACTGAGTCGATATTGTTGGCCATGGTTACTGAGGCGGTGAGGGAACTTGGGTGAACGGAACTTGGGGGTGTTTGAATGAAAGAAATTTCGCAGTCGCGAGATTCAATCCTTATCGGTTCAGTCAGCGTTAGAACGGCGTCGATCTCGTCCGTATTCCAAGATTCCATAACTTTGAGGGAGAAGAGGGAGAGGGAGAAGTAGCCGAGGAGACAAAATATGCGGAAAGTTTTGCGGAAGGTGGACGCGCGCCACGCGTTGTTTGCAGCGGCTTTCTCTTTTACTATAGCGGCTTTCCTTTCTGCTCGCGCCTTGGCCGGAGATGATGCTTCTTCATTTGGTGAGGAGTTTTTCTTACTAGGGATAGGGTTGGCATCATCCTTCCTCGGCTCGGACATGTCGACTGATAGGTCGGTGTGAATCTTGCTTGACATTGTATGTGGCTGGGTCGGATGTGTTTTTGTCACAAGTCACTGGAGCGGGTGGGATATATGTGTGGGAGATGTGTGCGTGTGTGTGTGTGTGTGTGAGTGTAGGGTATCGAAAGAAGTGTTGCGTTGCACAGTATGCTACAACAAACCCTATGAATTATGCACACACACACCCACACACCACTAACGGATCTTGTGATGTAACTTTTAGCCAGGACAAAAAATATGCGAGCATATTTTACTGTTAGCAGTTAGCCTCATGCGTGTTATCTCCATCCTGCTACTTGCCGCGGCCGCTAATGGCATGAACACTAGGCAGAAGATCGCGTGTGATATGTGCATGAACTCAGTAAAAGATTGCGGAGAGTACTCCCCTGATCCCATGATGCTTAACAATACTAGGCCGGATCCCAGTAAACTTGGGAGTCTGGTGCAGTGCGACGCCTCCGAGGAGGAGATATGGACGACTTCGGGGTACTTCAAGGTCGGCGACGAGGAGCACCCCCCTGGGGAAACTAGGCATAGTTGCCCATGTAATGAGAATGAACCTGATGGGCCATCTTGCAGGAGACAGAGCCGACAAGATGGCAAGGAGGAGTTCGCGCAAGACAAGATCTGCGGCGTGCTCATCAACAAGAGGATGCCGCAGAGCGGGAAGGACGGCAGCTGCACGGCGTGGGTGGGCAAGGTGGTGCCCAACTCGCAGGGTGGAGATGTGGAGGATTGCAGCACCAGGTTCGACAACTAGTTGTAAAGATAGACTTATTATTCATTCCATTTGTTAATTGTCAATAGTCAGTCGCTGTCGTCGCTACTGCTGTCGTCGCTGCTGTCGTCGTCGCTGCTGGTCTCCTCCTTGCTCTCCTTCTTCGGCGCGACCACGACCGTTCTCGCCTCTTCCTTTTTCTTGACCTCCACCTTCTTTACCGGCACCGGCACGACCTTGGCCGCCCCCATGGCCGCAGCGAGGAAGGGGTTCTTCTTCGCCTTCTCCTTCTTCAAGCTCTGCGCCCATTGGTTGACCCCCTGTTTCCTCGCAGCCTCTGTATCGAGCTTGACCAGCGCAGGCTTCACGACGCTTTTCTTCACAACAGCGCTTCCGCCCTCTTTCGCCAGCTTCCTTTGCGACGCCGCCACCAGCGCCACAACGCCCCCCACATCCTTCTTCTTGATCATGCCCTGCATTCGTTCCTTGTTGACTACATCCCTGAATCCCCCCAGCCCTCCCCTCTTCACCGCGCCTTCGATCTGCTTACTGAACTCGCCCAGCTGTTTCTGCTGCTGCAGCACAACCCGCTTGGCCTCCTCGGCTTGCTTCGCGCTCAGCTCCTGGATCGTCGCGAGAACGGCTTCCGCCGCGTGCTCCTCTTCCAGCACCTCCTCCTCCGCTTCGTCCCTGCCGTAGATGCGAACAATGCTCTTGCTCATCTCCTCCAAGTAGTCGTTGTCCAAGTAGCCGTTTTTGTCTTCCACCCCGCCCCTCCTCGCCTCCGCCCGCACCGCCTCCAGCTGGTCCTTCATCATGGCAAAGAGCGTCCTGTGCTCGACGTGGACCTTCTTCGTGAGCTTGAACTTCCTAACGTTGTGCTCCATCAAGTGATCGAACTCCGCTTCCTTGGCCATGCCCATGGACGCCCGTCTGACCTGCCGTTGCTTCATCTTTTCCTTCTTCTCTTGCTCCTGAATCAAGAAGAGCATCTGGTTCGCGAACTTGTTCACCTCGCTGGTTCGCTTGTCACCGCCCAGTTTGTTCTTCTTGAACGGGTTCGCCCTGCCATCGATGAGCACGTCGATTATCTCCTCGACGACCGTCTTGCTGTCCTCGGCGACCTCCTTCACCTCCATGTACGCGTCCACCAAGATGGCCAGCAGAATGTTGAGAAGCACGAAGAACAGCACGATGATGAATGAGTAGTAGAAGATGAACCCCACCACGCCGTTGTCCGAGTCCGCGAAGTCGTTCGTTACCTCGTGATCGCCGAGCAGGATGCCAAAGCATGCGTTGAGAGACAGCTTGAAGGTGCTGAACTGCTCCAGCTCGCCGCCGAACGCCACGTGGCCGAAGATGGCGTACGCGCCAAAGACCATAAAGAAGACAACCATGAAGTGGGTGAGATTCACGATGGCGATCTGCAACGTTCGCGTAACGAGCCCAAGGCGCGGCTGGAAGTCCAGGTTCTTGAGGAGCCGCATGATCATGAACAGCAGGCATACGCCGTTTACGAAGTTCTGAGTGGTGCGGTAGTACACGAGCTCCTGTGTGTCCTCGAGAAACGAAAAGAACTCAAGCATGTCCTGCTGCGAGAGCCGGAGGTACGCACCTGGGGATGCCCCACACGTGTGTTAACGAAGGGTCATCGATGTGAACAAAAGGCGCTTGGGGACACTTGGGGACAGCCCGTTCTAAGCATGAGGGAGCAGCGCGTTCTGAGTAGCGTGTTTTGAGCAGCGCGTTCTGAGCAGAAAGGGCGAACACAAACGTCGGCTGTCACGCCGAACAAACCACGCCAATGAAAGCACGCTAACCTGCCCACACCCCTCTTACCTTCGGACGTCAAGTCGGCTAGGACTTCCCAGCGCTCTTGCGGGCGGTAGAACGAGATGGCGCGCACAAAGCAGGTCCACAGATAGGACGAGTAGAAAAAGAGGAGGAGGTTGAGCATATCGATGTAGTTCCACACCGAGGTGAAGTAGTTGGAAAACTTGCCCGTCTCGAGACGCGAGATGACGATCTCGGAAACCTCGCTGCCGAAGTTCACGAGGGAAAGCACGAGGAAGAGCAGCTCGAGGCAGAGGCGGACGAAGTCGTCAGAGGACGAGTACATCTCGGACGAGAAGGACTGGATGCTGTTCTCCATCTCAATGGTCCCCGTCTCGGAGAAGCTGAAGGTGACGGTCACGAAGCAGAAGGAAGACGTGTGGCCGTTGTACGTGATGAACGAGACCATGACGTCCTTCGTCATGCTGTCAAAGAAGAAGCCCTGGGTCAGCGCGTTCCAGACCTCGTTGGCGCGGTCCTGCGAGAAGTTTATATCGAAGAACGCGTGGAAGCCGTCGAAGTCGGAGCCTGTGCCGAAGTACCTGCAAGCGAAGCGAGCGTGATCGAGGGTTAATGGGAGGGGAAGAACGCGAGGTCGAGCAAGTGAGTGTGTGAAACGTGAAGGGAGGGCAACGGGCTGTGACGCATACGCTACAAACGTTCACGTTGAAGCGAGGGGAGCAGGGCAAGCGTCTCGCTAATGATATCGCGCACGTACTCGAAGGCGTACGGCACGCCGCCGCTGTTGAGGGAGTCGGCGGAGTCGTAGTAGTCGCTGAGTGGAACGGTGGGGTTGTAGAGCTCGGCGGCGGGGAGGAACACGGCGTCGACGCCAAAGGGTTTGGTCGAGACTTGGGCTGGGTTGATGCACGATTGGTAAAGATTGTGGAAGCGCGAAGGAGCGTCAGCAGTGTAAGAGGCGGGCCGGTCGTCCGAGCCGAGGTAGCGTGTGAGGAAGGCAGAAAAGAAAAGGCCTTTGAGGTTCCATGAGGCGGGGAATATCGAGGACGACTTGGTCGGGTCGCATACGTTCGTCTCCATGCGCGTCTGGGTGATCAAGATGCCCGCGATGAGCCGGTTGCGGCGGCCCACGAAGCGCTCCAGCGGGATGGACATGTCCGGGAAAACATCCGCAGGCTGAGAGGAGAAGTCGGAAAGCGTGAATTGCTGGTTGAGAGAAGACTCGAAGCAGCAATCGCCTCCGTCCTTCTGGCAGGCGAGTGTGTCACACTCGGGGTGGCAGACGCCGTCGCCCAGGAAAAAGATTGGACAGTCCGGGGAGCACTCGACAAAGAGGTGCTCGGAAGACGGGCAGAGGCCGACGTTGTGGAAGCAGGCCGGAATGTTGCAGTCGTCGTGGCAGCAGTCATCGGTCATCACGGTATCGATTGGGCACGCTGTGGCGGAGCACGAATCCTTGAAGGTGTCGTAGTTGTTGGCGAACCATTGAGGTATGCCGCTGCCGGGGCCGCCGCCGGAGGGCCGCTCGCTCGAGCTTTGTTGTTGGTCGCCATAGTAATCGTCGCCATAGTCGTCGTCGTTTTGCGGCAGGCGGCGGCGGTAGGAGCCGTCGTCGTCGTCGCCCCCGTACAAGTCGTTGTTGGGCTTGCCTGAGTCGACGTCGCCCCCGTCTCCGGGCGAGTTGTCGTTGTCCCCGTAGAAGCCTTCTTCCCCTGTGTCGCCTTCTCCCCCGTCTCCGCCTCCCTCTAACTCACCAGATCCAAAATCCTCAGGCATCAATAGACAATCATCCCCGTCATTATCAAATTCTTCGCAATTCAGCGCCTTGTCACACTGTCCATTGCCCGAACTCGCCAGAAAGTAAGCTTGACACTCCATCCCCCACATCTCACCGCACAACTTGTTCGTCAAGCACATTCCATCGCAATCACACCTGGCAGGAGCATCACAAGTCGACAGGCAGTCAACGTAAGGATCGACGTAGGGCACAGCGCACATGCTGTCCTTATTCGCGCCAATGTTGGGCTTGACGACCTGCATCGCGGGATGGAAGAAAGCGCCGTCGAGCTCCTCGGACCAGGGGTGCGAGCAGATGGACCAGTTCTGGAGAGTGGTGGTCGTGGTGACGATCCAGTCGACGTACTTTATTGGGGGAGGGGTGGGGGCGGCGGCGGCGTTGGTGGGGGCCGGGGTGAGGGCGGGGGAAGGGGTAGGGGAAGTGGTTGGGAAGGAAGTGGTGGAGTTCGAAGAAGAGTATGAGTACGAGTACAAGAAAGAGTTAGAAGACACGCTGGATGCGTTGTAGGGCGTCGGGGAAAGTGTCGGGGGCAGTGTCGGCGCCGGCGTCGGAGCCGGCGCCTGAATGGTGGACTCCAACCTTAAGTGGACGGTCTCGATGCGACCAACAACCAACATGGACATGGCGAGCTCGTAGGTTCCGTCCACGAGAACTAATCGCGTCGTGTACTTTGTGGCGGCAGCAGTGGCGGTAGCGGTGTTGGTGGTGTTGGCGGTGTTGGTGGTATTAGTGGTCTTGGTCGAGTTCGTGGTAGCGGTGACGTTTGCGGTCTTAGTTTCGTTCGTGGTCGCGGTGGCCTGAGTCAAAACCGACGCGGCCGCGATCACTGCGTCGTACTCCTCCTGAGTGAAGAACGGCTGCTCGGCCGCGTAGTAGCAGATGTCAACCTTCTTCTCGTTCTGCCGCACTCCGCCGTACTCGTCGAGCCAGCACACGTTCCAGCCAACTTCGGTGATTCCGGCTTCGACGATGGTGGTCATCTCGTCCACCGTTAATTCGAAGGACACGTCGACGGTCGTGGTGTTGGGAAACTGGCCGCAGTCGACGGCGCAGCCGAAGCGGTCGTTGAAGATGGAGCCGTACTCGAGAGGTGCGTCGCAGAGGCCGTCGCCGCAGGAGGGATCGACGAAGATGGACTGGATTATGGCGGTGTGGAGCCAGGACTGGACGGAGGGAAGGTCCGACATTCGGGAGGTCACGCGCCCGTCGGCGTAGGAGATTGTGGAGGTGGACTCGCTGGGGTGTGTG
>Ga0307985_10000847_pt1 | contig 17635 bp, 7 predicted proteins | sample EllFjometageno80_FD_203155 | JGI IMG/M metagenome (GOLD analysis project Ga0307985, IMG submission 203155) | Marine microbial communities from Ellis Fjord, Antarctic Ocean - #80 | ecosystem: Environmental > Aquatic > Marine > Unclassified | place: Southern Ocean | collected 2014-10-09 | reverse complement strand
CAAGCGTGAGTCCAAAAAGACTTAGTGTATTTGTAATAATCAAAACCTAAGACTATAGAGTGTAGTATAGTGTTGTCAAGCTCACTTCGTTTTCTACTAGTATAATCTGATAACATTGTAGGTATAACAACCTCCTCCCAAACCTCTTTGCTTGTAGCAACGAGTTCTCCTTCTGGAGAAAAATACTCACTAGCTGCCACATCTACATTGTAGCCTTCTTGTAGCGCTAGATAAGTGTAATGTATATTACCATTGCTAAGCATCCATTCCGCTAAAGGATCGTACCCATAAGGTTCGGATAGTCTTTGTGCGAAACCTGCATTGAACGATAATTTGTCATTAACTTTATATCTATATCTTTCCGATGTTTCAAAGTATTTAATATCAGCAAAACCATCCTCTAAGTATTCACCTTTAACTATGTACTCACTACCTACATATCTAATAAAATGATGCTGGTCTAAATAATCTATGCCTTGCTGTCTAGTATAGTCAACTTCAAACAAAAACTCTAAACCTTTAACTTTACCTATGTTAGCACCATCAGACCAAGAGTCTTCAGTACCATCGTAAAAAGTATTTGCTTTGTTTTCATATCCAAACCTAGCTATCTTACGTATACCTAAAGCCAAGTTGTAGTCATAAGGAGTTTCAACAGTAACTGTTTCTAAGCCATTAGTAACAGAAAACACGTCTACATCTGATATAGAGTTGCTACCATTAACTGAAGCGTAAAAGGTAGAGAACTTAAATAGTTTCTTTAAGTCTTGAGCTTCAGCTCCATTTGCTATACATACCGCAAGTATTAATATTAGTTTTTTCATTCTTTAATTTTTATTGTTATATCGTGTGGTGCAAATTCTGTACCACCAAAATATGGGTATAGATAATATCTTCTTACCAAACCCCAAACACCATCTGGATTCCTGCTTACAAGTGTTGTATCGTTATTAATAACTATTACATAATAAAACGTTTTTATATCAATAACAGCGTTATATATTTCATCTACTTCTATATCTCTTATAAAACCAGTGGTAAAGTTATCGTCACCGTGCTTCAACCAGCATAGCTGTAATCTGTTCTCATCATACCTCCAACCTATACGTATAGAGTTGCTTTGATGTATTCTGCCAAAATCACTAAACCCATAAATCTTACTAACGTCACTTTGATTACTAGGAACTTCAGTAGTATATATAGCCGATTGGTCTAGTATAAACTTAAAGTTAATCCTAGAGTTGTTAGGGTGATTAATATGAGACCCTGACCTATGAGTGCCTTCTAGTATAGTATAAGTTCTAAAATTAAAATCATCAACTTCTTTAGTACAAGAAACAAATATTAAAAGTACTAATAGTTTTTTCATTATTTTTTTCTTGGAGTTCCGCCTCTAAGACCAGACTTCTTTTTTGTACTTGTTTTATTTGTATTTTTTCTTGGTGTTCCACCTTGTAGTTTGTTTTTTTTCTTTTGACCTTTTGATTTTGCTTTTATTTCTTGCATTTTTTTAGTATCACCAAGGTTTAAACTCCAAGTAGTGTAACCAGTGAAAAATAATAATCTTTGTAAAGCCGTGTAATCATTGTCTGCTGCATTTCTAAGGTTTATAGTTTTTTGATATATTTTATTTGTAGGCACTGTAGTAATAGTTTGCATATAATTAGTAACCGCAGACCAGACAGGGTTGTCTATATCAAATGTTTCCATTTCTTTAATTACTTTTTTATTGTAATTTAAAGTTTTTTCTGCGTTAACAATCCTTCTACCTTTAATACCTACAACAGGTGAGAAATTTAACATTTCCATTATAACAGCACTTTCATCTTTATTATAACCTTTTTCTCTTTGTTCTAAAAACTTAATAGCCATGTTTTTTAAAGTAGATACCGCAACACCATATATACCAGAACCTCTTAGTATAGTATCTATACTTCCTTGTATAACTCTTTGTTTTTTAGTTAAGTAAGCCTCAATTCTTTTGTCTTCATCTTCATCATCGCTTCCAAACATTACTGCAAATAAAGCCGTTTGTAAACTATAGAATATTAAATTTTGCGCAGCACCATAGTACAATATTCTAGACATATTAGACATATCACTTTGCATTTGTGTAGTATTAGGTGGTGTTATTCTTCTGTTTATAAGATCAGAGCCTGCTTTTTTAATTATTCTATTATACTGAGATGGCGTGTTTAAAAAGTTTAACACTAGTTTACCTATCCAAGCTGATTGCTGTGCTGAAGTCATATCAGGTCTCGCAGACTGCTGTGTTGATTGTGTTATGTTTTGAAAATCAGTAAAAGCTTTTGTTTCGGCTTCTTTTTTACTTAAACCATCTTTTATATATTTATTAACTCTATTTCTGTAATAAGCAGCGCCGCCAGTTGCAATTGCAATATTATCACCAATTTGTGTAGGTAAAAAACCAAGCCTAAGAGCTTTACCAACTACAATAGCCACTTGATCGAACAAGTTTCCTGGTCTAGCTTTTTTAATAGCTTCTGCAAGCTCAGCGCCATTAATGTCTGTTTGTAAACCACCACGTCTTTGCTTTAACATATCTGAGTTAAATATCATCGCAAAGTCTTTCCAATATTGTTTTTGGTTAGCAAACGCCAGACCTGCTGCAAATATATTGTTATCAGCAAAGTTTAAATAATTTACGTTAGACATTTGCTGTAATAAAGAAGATCTTACGTTTAAAAACATAACACCTGCGACAGAAGCGTTTAACCAATTCATAAAAATGTTTGGTTTTGCGCTTGATCCTTTCGGCCTGTTAACACCTGTTTTAATTCTATGCAACATATCCTCTAAAGCTTCTCTAAAAGCAACACCGTATGCAGCTTCAATTTTGTTTAAATTTTCTTCAGAAAAAATTATATCTGCGTTTTCTTGAAATTCTGCAAAGTAAGCAGTTCTACCAACTCTACCCGTGGCATCTACTAAGTCTATTCTTATGTTTCCAGTTTCCCAGTTAGGACCTGGGTCTACATATGTTTCTTGCTTAGATATTACATTTAATGTTTCTGCGTAAGATTGTAGCATACTATCAGCTTTAACAACCTCAACTAATCCAGCTTGATCTACATCGCTTAAACCTGGTATTTTATAACCATGCTTGTCCCACAAATATACTCTTATTGCATCTTGATATGTAAAATCACCATCTGGTGTTTTTTTAGAAAGCATTTTGTTAACCTCAGGCATTTGCTTGTTTAAAGCTTTATAATCGTTTGCTACGGCTTGTTTAGCAGTGTCTATTTCTTTATACCCTCTATTTAAAGGTCTAACTAAAGCTTGTTCTAAAAAGTCTCTATGAGCGTTGCCTTTTTCACCTTTACCCATAAAGTTGTAAAGTAAGCCTACAAAATCTTCGTGTGACGGCGGTATAAATAGTCTAAACTTGCCTTTGTCAGCACCACGTTTTCTTGCTTTAGTTCTTTCAAATCTTTTTTTAGACTCAATGCCAGTAACATTTTCTAATTGATCATTGAACCTATCATTCATTGATCTACTAAACTTAACTCTAGCTTGTTGAACCTTACGTTTAACGTCGAATTGATTTAACATATTATCTACCGCTTGTACATTTTGTAATGCGTCGTCAGCAAAATAAAAATCATTAAAACCTTCACCAACTTTTTCAGCAACCCACAAAGCTTTAGCTTCAGATGTAGAGTTAGCTAAACCTGTTATGTTCTCTAAAGGTATATTTAAACCATTAGCTTTTATAAAAGCAAATATAGCTGGAGCAGATTCAGCAGGTCTAGCTGTTAGTACAAACATATTTTCTGGACCAAACTTGCTTTGTAGCTTTAAAGCTTTTTGAAACAGCGGTGCAATTTTACCATCTACAACTTTGTTAAACTCTGAAAAATCAAACTTATAACCAAGATCTTGTAAGTCTTGATACGTGCTAGCGTATTGTTCTGGTGTTAAAGTTCCTTCTATACCGTCTGGTTGAGTATACCTAATTAAAGATTTGCTAGTGGCTAAAGTGTCATCAAAATCTAAAACAGTTATACCTTTAGGTTTTTCAATAGATCTAGAAGCTTTAATAGCTTTGTTAAAAACGTTTATTTCATTAACAGGCTTTGAAATGCTAAAACTAGGATAGTGTTTTTCCATTAAACCTGGCAAGTAATTAGGATCTGTAAGAGATCCGTTTGCTTTGGAAGTTATTTCAGTTGGCTTAGCCATTATTCTAGGTGATGTAGTTCCAAACCTCATGCCTGGAAAATCTTTTTGTAAAGTTTCGTAAAGACTATCTGATTTTCTTTTGCTTCTTGGTGTTTTTGGTGGCTTTAAAGAGCCAGATCTACTAGCTTCAACTTGAGCTTCAGCCAAGCCAGCTAGCTCAACAACGTCACCGTTAAAAGTTTCATCTTTACCTAAAGAGAAAAAGTTGCCTAAAAATTCTATGTATTGTGATGGGTATTTTTTCCCTGCATAAGCGTTTTCAGCTAAAGCGCCTAAGTCAATTCCTTCAACTTTTGAATTAACTCTAACATTTGTGGCTAATCTTTTTTTAAGAGATATTGCATGTACCCAGTTTGGAAATTTATCTTTTGAACCATCAATAACTATAGCCAATTTTTTCTGTCCTTTTTTTCTTTTGTAAGGTGCTCCTTCTACAGTTTCTCTATTGTTCCATGCAGTAATTGTAGCGTTAACGTCGTCGTAGTATGCTTTTAACTCTTTTCTTACAGAAGAAATTATTTTTTCTCTATTAATAATTTTTGTACCATCATCTGATTTAAGATATGGATCTTTACTTGTGAACAAAGCTTTTCCAGTGCTAATAATATAACTAGATATTCTGTTAGAAGTTAAACGAACGTCTGTAGTTCCTTGTTTTATTTCTATACCAATTTTTTGAGCAACCTTACCTGTGGCATCTTTTATACCAAACATCATGTCTGCCATGCTATCTATTTCTGTGGCATATGTTGTTAAAACCTCCACTCTATTGTACTTGTTTATTGAAATTATTTTAACTAATAAATTTATAAAAGCTTGTTCTAAAGCTCTTGGCAGATCAACAAAGTTTCCAGTAGCGTATAGTTCACGGGATTCTACAACAATTTTTTGAACAAACTCTGCAGAATAACTAAACTGCACACTATCAAAACTTCGTATTTGATTGTTTTGATTATCTAAAGAAGAAGAAAACTTACGAAGCTTAGCGTCAGCCTGCGCGTTTATATCGTTAGAATTTGTTTCTATGTGAGTGTCTACGGCTTTTTTAGTTTTTGCTTGAGATATAAGTTTAGCTAAACTTTTTCTTCTTGCTAAAAGAGTTGTGTAACCTCCTTGCGTAAAGTATTTAGTCCACTTAGCTTTATTTGTTTTTATTTCAAATATACCTTTACCTGGATATGTTATTTTACCTGTTATTGGATTTACTTTTTTATCTTTTTCTCTACTAATCTGTTTAATATCAAACAATGTTTTATAATTGTTTTTTATTACATCATCAGACAAAGACCTAACTATATCATCATAATTAAAAGCATGCCAAGCCTTATACTCTTCACTAACAACTGTTTCTCCTTTTACTTTAGAAATAGGTCCCATGTCATTGAGAATAGCTTTGGTAAACTCTTTTTCTATAAGCTTATTTAATTTTTGCTCTAAATCTTTTGGATTTTGCTCTATTAAAGCATCTACTTCAGCAACAACAACAGCATTAATTTCTGAATTATTCTGTAAATCCAAGTCGCTTAAGTCTTTTAAAACTCTAGCTTTTGTTTCTTTTGTGGTTTGAGTGGTTTTTGTAGGCTCGTTTGTAAGCTCTTTAGCCTCTTCAGTATCTATACTTGTTTCTCTTTTTGCTTTTTCTCCTTTTTTAAATAATTTCTTAGCAGCATCTAGTTTGCTAAAACCTACGTTAGCCATTATAAATTCACCAAGACCTTTTGGCCCGATAACACTACCATCTTTTCTTTTTGCAGCAGGATCAAAGTTTATCAAACGATCAGTTACAGAGTCAATAGTTTCTTGAGTTTTTTCAGGACTCATTTGTAAACTTTTTATATAGTTGCTTACAGCACCATTAGGCTGTACTGACTCAAACACTTTATTAAAAGTTTCTGGTTTTTGAAAATCAGCTTTAGTAGTTGCACTTTGCTGCAGGTCGTTTATATCATCAATAAGATTGCCTCTTGAAACAGATTTTGATAAAGATGTATCTGTAGTAGTTCCACCACCAGCAAGTGTTTTTGCCTTAGAACTTATTTCACTACCTGATGCAACGCTTTTTTGATAGTCTTTTAAAAAATTATAAACCTGTCTACCATCGGCGAACTCTTTTTTAATACCAAACTTTCTAAGTATTTCCTGTACAACATTTTTTAACTTACTAAAAACTCCCTCGTTAAAAGTTATTTCACCTCTTGTTATTGCGTCTGAAAAAGCTGTAAATATTTCTTCAGAAGCAAACACATCGTCTCCTTCTAGTTTGTAACTTTCTTTTAATCTTTTTCTTACGGCTGCGTTTTGATCTTTTGTTAAAACATCCATAAAGCTTTTTCCTAACTTTATTTTACCTGCACTGTCTAAAGTCTTCATGTGCTTGCCTACGATAGCATGCAGAAGTTCGTGTGCACCAACGTTAATAGCTCCTGTTCTACCGGCAACATCTTTGTTAACAACAATTACATCACCAACAACAAAACCATCAGAATCTTTAACGTTAGAAGCGTCAATCTTTTTTTTAGGATCTGTTTGTTTAGAGTTGTACTCTTCAACAGCTTTATCGTAAGCTTGTTGCGCTGCTTCATTGTCTTCTGCTATAACAACGTTTTTGCCTACAAACTTTTTATTTTTTTGAAGAAAATCAATAGTATCTACTAAAGATATGTCTCTTCTTGATTTACGAACGTTAGCAGCTTGTTGTGACGTTGCAATGTCAACCGCTCCTTCGTACTTACTTATAATGTTAAAAATTTGATCTTCAATTATTTCAAGCTTTATTTTTGCTTCTGGCACTTGATTAATACCTTGTTTTTTGGTGTCCGCTATTGCGTTGTCTCTTTTTTGAGCTAAAACTATTAATTCATCTATGTCTTTTTTATCTGTAATTTTATCATCAATCTGAGATTTTAATATAGCTTTGTTTTGTTTTTTGTAAGCTTCTGCGTCTAAACCAGTAATATCGTTTTCTATTTTTATATTAGCCATAGCAACATCTATATCTTCAGCTTCATCAATAAACTTTTTCATGTCAGCGTAGGTAACATCTTCTTTGTTTAGCTTGTAAGTTGGTTTTTTATAAGAATTTAAACCAAGCGCAACTGTAACAGGAGCGGTAACCGTACCAGTTATAGCTTCAAAACCAATTTCAGCTGGATCCATTTCTTGACCAGCAGCAAGTCTACCAGCAACCTCACCAGTAGCACCTCCAGCCGCTTCTACACCAACACCAGCTGCTATACCAGCAAGCTTTGCTTTTCTACCTACGTTTATAGCTCCCGCTACAGCTCTAGTAGCACCTGACGTTGCTTTGACAGCTAAACCACCAGACAAAGCTTCAATAGTTCCAATCGCTAAACCTCTACCAATAGCTCTATTTCTTATAGATTGACCTTTCGAACCTTCTAATAAAGTTTTTATATTTTCATCTGTAAATTCTTTACCATCAATTTTTAGTTCTTTTTCAATCAACTCACCAAAAGTTAAAGCAGCTTCCATTGAAGTTGCTAAACCTCCCATTGCACCTACAAGTCCAGTTCCAAGTGCACCGATACCTGTAAATGCACCAGCAGCCGCTCCTCCAGCGGCACCAATAGCCGTAGCTGTTCTAGCAGTGCTTGAATCAAAAGCAGTTCCTATTTGAGTACCTAAAGACTGCACAAATAACTCAGCCATAAGAGCTGGATCTCTTGCTACACCTCTAAAAAAAGCAGTCCAAGAAGAGCCTTCTTCTATATATTTTTTCTGAAATTTATTCATTCGCTCAGAAGGTACGTGAGCCTTAGCCTCTTGCTCTTTAGCTTCAATAAAATCTTGAACAGTTTTTATATCAACATTAGAACCTTCTAATAATAAGTCTGAAGCTTCGCCGGTTGTACTGGCTGCAGCAACACCTCTACCCAGCCATGTTTGATCAAACCAACTAACATTTTCTTGTTTTTTTAAAGCTTCAGGTTTTCCAACAAATTTTAAACTTTTACTTTCAACAAACTTGTCAAAACTCATCATAGCACTATCAGCCATGTTGGTAACTTCATTTTTAGAATATTTATAACCGTTTGAGTGTAAGTAATCTGACATTATAAATCCATTGGTTTTAACTTAATATTTAACGACTTTAGTAGTTTGTTAAGTCTAGCGGCATCAGAATCAACATCGTTTACACTGTTCTTGCTACCATCGTTAACTTTAAAATGATAAGGTTTTTTAGTTGCTGGATCTATAACTTTTTTACCGTCACCATCTAAAAGCATTATTTCTTGATTAAAACTAAAACCAGTGTAACCACCAGTTGGCACTCCTGCAAAATTTGAATCTGCACCATACTCAACAAATTTATAGTTTTTAGTGTTGTTAAGAATTATATCATTTATTTTTTCTGCAACTGATTTATCACTTCCTTTTAAAAAGTCACTTACTAGTCCATTTTCGTAAACCCCTCCATCTGGTAACAAGGCAGAAGTTTTTATATTTGGAGGTTCTAGATTGACCGGCGCTTGCGAAGAGCTTGTTGAACCTATTTTAACAAAACCAGGATCTTTTACATCTATAGTCTTTTCAATTAATCTAGCTGTATTACCATAATCAAAGTCATCGTCGTACCAGTTTCCTTGTCCATCGTTAGCTTTTGGATCGTAAGTTAACGTATTGCCAAAGAAACTAAAACTAGTTTCTTTTCCATCAACAGCTTCTTGTAAAGATATTTTCATAGCATTTGCAAAGTCTGGAGGCATTTGCCTATTGCCACCGAGAACAGGTAGATACTTACCGCTACTGTAAGTCCAATCACCCAAATCACCACCACTTCCATTATTTCCATTTGCTTTAGCAACTGCACCACCGTGTTGTTCTTTAAGTAAATTTAAATTGTACTGCTTGAATTCTTCAACTACTTCTTCTTTTGAACCTTGAGTTAACGCATCTTTATAATCCTCAAAACTACCTTTAGTTCCGTCTAGGTTTTTATTGTCATAAAGGGTTTGCAAAAACTTATCATCAGCCATAACGTAATCTTGAGATCCTTTGGGTCCTAGTTTATTAAAAAGCTGATTAAGTTGTAAGCCATAATAGTTTTCTAATCCACCTTCCCATTTTTTTACATTTCCATTTATATCTAAAGCGTTCTTATCAAGATGTTCGGTCATAGCTATAAAACCTTGCTGACCTAAATAACCTTGTTTATTAACTTTAAAATCTCGAAAAGCTTTAGACTCACCTTTAGCATCTGTATAGTTCCAACTCCCATCTTCGTTAAGACTCATTTTGCCATACAAAGAGCCATTGGCTAAATCACTCATAGTTGTAGCGTCTGATCTAGATGTGTTTGGGGAATAGCTAGGATCATCTAAATATTTTTGTCTTTCTAGCGCTATGTTTTCTAAATTTGCACTTAAATTTTCAAATCTACCGTTAACGTTGTTTATAGTTTCAACAGCATTTTTATATTGCTCGCTTTGCGGATTAACGCCTGAGGCAATTACTTTAGTAGCGTCTGTATAGGACTTTTTGTTTTCAGTTAAAAAATTAGTTACTTGACCTCTTAATTCTTCTGGTACTTTATCTATAGGTACACCAGCCGTCATAGACGCTGTTAAAGCAGCTGTTTTTTCTTGGCTAGCTTTTAACATGTCCTCAATAGGTTTTATTGCAGATCCAACTAAAGACTGAAATCCACTTTGCTGCCCTTTAGGTGTTGTAGCACCTGTTTTTCTTCCTAATTTGTAAAAATCTATTGCCATATTATTATATTATAAATTAAAAATTAAATCTATCAGCAAACTCAACTTCTTCCATTTGCCCAGTTTGCGAATTACGACGCGTTACTTTTCCTTGACCACCACTTCCAGCAGAAGATTGGTATTGTGAGTTAGTCCCATCAACTCCAGACCCGCTAAGTGTTGCTTGAGATAAATCAAATCCACCACCTCCTCTACCTAAAAACGTGTCCATGTTAAATCCACCTTCAGCAAATCCACCGCCAGAAGCAAATCCTTGTAATCCAGCTCCAAGTATATCACCAACTCCACCCATCATAGATGCGTTAGCTCCTTGCATTGAAGATCTAAAATCAGCACGACCTTGTTGTCTACCAGCTTTTAAATTCATCAATTGCATTTGACGTTTGTTTTCGTTTGTTTGCCTTGTAAACTCTCCACCCATTATTGTTTGTCTAGCGCCTTGTTCCATTCGCTGAGCATTCTGAGCACCTTGAGCTGAATATATTTGGTTTCTATATTCTTGTTGCCCTATACCAGCGGATATTTGTTGGGTTTGCAGTTGTTGTTGGTTTGACATTGCTTGAGCTAAACCTGCTATACCACCACTACCGGCAGTTCCTTGTAGGTTTGAAAGCAAATTAGCTCTTGCTTGTTGTCCTTGCTGTGCTTGAAACTGAGCTTGCTTTTGATTAATAGTCATGTCTTCAAAATTGTTTTCAAAGCTAGTGTTTAAATCTTTGTAAGGATTAGTTATTTCTAAAGCATTGATATCGTTTCTAAAACCACGGTACTGTTTGTCAGCTCTTGTGTTTTCTTCTTTAAGTCTTTTCTTTTCTTGAATACCACCAATAATAGAAGTAGCGCCTTTTATTACTCCTAAACCAAGCGATACAGCGCCTATATACTTTGCAGGACTTATTTTTCTTCCTAATGGCATAGTGTTTTGTTTTTTATATTCATGTTTGTTTATATTATAATTACACTTTTTATGTGTTATTTACTACTTTCGCTTACTTCAGATCCAACAGCAAAAAGTTCAACTTTTGTATTGGCATTATTTAAAAACTTTACCTCCGCGTAATAGCCTTTTATACCAGCTGTATTAATCTCTTCATTTTTTTTAAATAAAATAAAACTATTGTTGCTTAAAACAGCATTTGTTACAGGCATTAATGTTTCATCAACATCTATTGTTCTAAATAAAGTAACATCAACAATATCTCCATTAGCTAAAGGAGTGAAAAATTGAATTTCTTGAGAAGTACCAGATGGGTACGTATATTCAATAAGTGGAACGGCAATAACATTGTTTACTTTAACCTCAAACTCTGCTATGTCAAAAGGAATGTTACTTGACTGACTCCAAGGACTACCACTTAAGTCAAAATTAGTTTGTAATGCTGTTGCGTTAAATGTTTTTAAGAAACTAGTGCTTAACCTTTGTCTTCTATTAATAGATTCAATTGGCCCAATTAAATTAATATCATCTAAAGAAGAAACATTGTAACCACCACTAGAACCTGTATTAGTAAAATATACTAAATCACCAACTTGAACAGAAGTGTTTATTTCATGTGAAAAACCTAGTTTAATTGTCATATTTTATATATTTTATGAAATGCCTATTCCTACAAAATCGTCAAGCTGAACTGTAGATGTAAAATTAGTACTACCCATTGTTTTTAAAGTAACGTCTCCAGTTATTGTTATAGCGCTACTACTACCTTCTATTGTTAAAACTTGTCCTTCTTCTAAAGTTCTAGCAGAGGATAAAACTATATTGTTAGAGTTAAAAGTAAGCGTTTGACCAGTTTTGTTTCCGCCGGTTGTAGAAACAGATAGTTCAAAATGCGTGCCATCAGTTATTGAAGCAACAGTAGCACCGCTTGGTATACCTGATCCTGAAACTGCTAAACCAGCTATTATTCTAGCATCTGCGGTGTGCGTTATTGTTGGGTCATTATTATAAGCTCCTCCACCTTCCGTAAATTGTAAAACACCACTAGGTCTTTTTGCAATGTTCACATCGGTATTATCAACACCAATACCAACGCCTTTTATTATTGTTGAACTACCATCTTGAATAAAAGCAGCACTTTCCAAAGCTAAAGCTGTGCTGTCAGAGCTTGCGCTAGCAACAGTAACTGTTAAAGGTGTTAATTTAGTTGTTAAATTGCTAAAAGTTAAATCAGTTCCGTATGCTTGCGGCCCTAAAACTCCAGGTCCAGTAAAAGTTATAGTTACACCATCGTTTATACTTCTAGCATTGTTTATAGTTATTTTTTTATTTTTAACATCAACACTCAAAACTGTATCAGTAATAAATAAACCAGTACCTGCAGCAAGCATACCAGAAGAAATATTATCTACACTATCCATAGTAATAGTTCTACCTGATGAAACGGCTCCGTTTACTGTTTGTGTTTCTGTAGCTTCAAAATGTTTTGGTAAAAAAGTTTGTGATTTTGTTATAGCACTAACATTTGTTGTTGTAAAAACCCATGAAAAAGAGGTTTTAAAACCTTTTAAAGAAGAAAAGTTTCTAGGCTTTACTATTGTGAAAGAGTTAGCGCTAATATCAACATCTAACTCTGCTAATTTAGGAGAAGCAGAGTTTATAGTTATAGTGGTGTCAATATACTGATTTATTATTATTGATTTAAACAACTTATTAGTAAATCCATGCGTAATATCTTGGCCGTAAAGAGCACTTTCAGGGTCTGGGTCGTACAAAATATCTACTTTTTGTAACTGAGTATCGTCAACTATAGAAGCTTCTAGTAAAAAAGTATAAACATCATCACTACTAACGGCTGGAAAAACTATATTATTTGAATAAATACCTGAAGAATTAACTTCTTGTCTTTCTAAACCTGCTTTTGCTGAAAATTTTAAAGTTGTTCCGGTAGCCACATCAATATTACCGCTAAGTGTTAATGTTTGAGAAGTAATTGATTTTACAAAAACATAAGTAGACACACCATTTCCAGTTACAGTCATACCTGGTTTTATATTTGCGTTTACAGCATTTATATAAACAGTGCTGCTATTAACACTAACTGAAACAACCGCTGTGGTACTGTACGTTTGGCTTGTTGTAAATCCTTGTGTTATGAAGTTATAAAATTTACCACCAGAGTTAGTAATTTTTAAATCAAAAACAGCTTTTGATGTCCCAGCAATAGAAAAACGCCTTATTGTTTGTGTTTTTTGCAAATCACTTCTTAATATGTTGAGGCTGTTTATTAATTTCATATTTATTTATTAATTTGTTGTTCCGTCGCCTGAAGATACAGTCCACGTATCAAAACCAACTTTCATTTGATAAACATTAGTGTACTTAGCGTTAGTAAAACTATCTTCAGACTTAATCCTAAACATAATGTACACGTTTTCCTGCTGAAGAGTTGGGATGCTCGTAACAATCGTAACGTAATTTGAATAAGGGCTACTGTCTTGTAAGAGTTCAAACGTTCTACCAGTAGCATCACCATTTGGTTTTTCTGAAGGCGTTAAGTAATAATCATTAGAGTAAGAGCTTGATCCATCAAGAAAAATTTGAATATTTTGACTACTTAAACCACCACTTCCACCTCCAGCTAAAAAGTAATCAAGAGTAACTGCGGTGTTAGTAGGTGTGACTGGATTATTAGGAAATGTATATGAAAGAGTATTAGAAAAATCTGTTGTCCACGTTACCGTGTTGTCAACAAGTCCACTAGGCAGCATGTCTGTAGTGCCTAGAGACTGCTGCGCCACTTCAACCGTCACTATGTATGGCTCGCCTTTCTGCCCGGCTATATTGTACGGTGATTTAGACGTTGGGCGGAAAACCTTAGCATGGGCATATGGCGATGGATCATTTGGATAGAATCCCGCATTAAAATGATTAGCAAAAATTGCTTGTTGCCATTCGTATGGATCGTACAAACAACTTCCATCATCAATTGTAGCTAGTGGATCATAATTTGTTGCGTTTGGATCAATACATCCATTTCCGTATATACACAAACCCCCCTGAAGATTTGCAAGTGGATTATAATTGGATGCAGTTGAATCAACACATCCATATATTGGATTACAATTTCCGTTGTTATAATTTGCACTTGGATCAAAATTGTAATTTTCATAACCATCACCATAGCCAAAAGACCAAGGATTGCCATCAACCCCATTACCATTAATATCAGGTATGTCGTTTGTAGATCCAGGTTGGTCATTATTGCAGCCTAGCGTAATACTAAAAATAGGAGGGTTTGCGGGTGTTGATCCACTGGAAACAGTTTCTGTGTAAAGCACAGTTCCACTCACGTCTTGCCACTCAAACAACACACTTCCTACAACGCTAGTATTGTCAATACCAGAAGTATTTAAGACTATTGTATTTCCAAGAGTATTATCAAAAGAGGTCATAGCAATTGATGAAGGGTTTGGTGTTGATTGAGCCCCGTCTTGAAAGCCATTAACTTGACCAGCAAACTCAAGACGAAAATGTGTAGGTGGTACGTTAGTAGAGTTAGCTGTTACAGTTGGAATTATAAGTGAAAGTGTATCAGGGTATCCATTTTGATCTGGACCACCTCCAGTGTTTATGCTGAAATAACAAGATGGAATATTATAAGACACGTAGACACACGACCCTGCTGGTTCAATGGTATTGCCTGAATAATAATTTAAAGCATTGGGATCCATGCATCCATAAATGTGAAGAAGTGAGCATGACCCATCATCCGTGTTTGCTAAAGGGTCGTATTCTTGATAGTTTGAATCTGTACAGCCGTAAACAGGGTTGTAAGTACAACTTCCATCATCAACTTGAGCATTGGGGCCATCATAATTTAAAGCTAATGGATCCGTACAACCACTCCACGTGCAGCTTCCATCATCAACAGTTGCTAATGGATCGTAATTTAAAGCCTGAAAACCAGGGTACTGGCTGTTTGATAAAGTTCCGTCGTCCATACATCCAGGCACGCCGTAAACACAAGTTCCATTATCTATATTGGCAAGAGGATCATAATTAAGTGCTAATGAATCTGTGCAGCCAGGAAAAGGTAGTATACACGATCCATCATCTGTGTTAACATCGGTATTTGCTCCGGTTGGCTGAATATAGTTAAGAGCAGTAGTATCCATACAACCATAAACAATTGGAATACAACTACTATTGCTAGTGTTAGCTAAAGGATCATAATTAAACATTGTACTGTCCATGCAGCCATACACTATAGGAGTATTACAAGAACCATCATCTACATTGGCCTGTGGATTAAATTCTAAATAATTACTATCTGTACATCCATAAACTGAAACTGGAGGTGTGTAGCTACCTATAGAGGCAGGTTTTCCAATGCCTTGTATTATAGATTTACTAGTTGGTGATTTTGCCATTGTATTATATTATATTATATTATTTTGTCCTTTTATATAGTTAAACCATTTACCTTCTTTTTCAATAAACTCAGGCACTTTTCCTTCATCTAAATCTGTTGTTATTGAACCTACAAACCAACCTGGTTTTTGGTTTAAATTATAATAACCAGTTCTTACGTCGGTTATTTCTTCATTTATTTTTGCTTGAGTTCCTTCGTAGTTTATTGTTTTGTAGTTTTTTACAATTCCAGAAATATCGTTTAATAAAACGTTTATAGAAGAACCAAACTGTCGGTTGTAAAAATTATTATACAAACCTAAGTCATGTTGAAATGGATATGCGTGTTCAAAAGAATAATAAACATTAGAACTACTTAAAGCAAAGTCAGGAACAAAAGATTTAAAACTAGACCAACCGTTGACACTTTCATCAAAAGAAATAGTTACACCTTCTGACTTATTTAAGTCTTGTTTTATAGAAATATTATACTCGTTGTTCCGAGCATCGTAGCTACCAAGCAGCTCGTCAGCATCTTTTAAATTATCTTTAAAATAATCAGTCATACCGTAACTTGAAATTGGTGTTAAACCATCTCTTGACAACCTTAAAACAGCTCCTCTTTGCCTGTCTGTAAAATAAGTTCTAAAACTTTCAGTGGCAAAAGACTCTGGATCTTTTGATATTCCGTAATTACCGGCAAAAGGCATAACCTGACCTAAAACATTGTTGTTTGCAATAAGCTGAGGATTTCCATCAGCGTTAAATAACGCATCTTTGTTTGCTAGTATTTTCAAAACTTTATCTTCACAAAAAACTATTAAATCACTGTCTCTAGTATATAGCTTTTGTATACTACCATAAGTAGGGTTAACATCTTTTGTTATTTTTTCTGCAGATATAAACTCATTAATACGATTAAAACTGTTTTTAGAATTGTATATTCCAGAATATATTAATCGATTGCTAATTGTTTCTTTTTTGTAATCTCCTTCAAACACCGCTGAAACAAAAGGGCCATTATCAATAAACGAGGCATTAAAATCATCTTGTATTCTATTAGACTCTACTCCATTACCAAAAGTAAAACAATTACTCCATCTTAACTCGTGGTCAAAATTATTCACTTGGAATGAAGCATCGTAAGACTCGCTAGCAGCGTGATATATTTCTAGGTTATTGTTATTTTTTGGCTTTGTCTCAAATACAGCTGGATTTTTTGCAATTTTAACTTTTGTGTCTCTTGCGTCAAGATCTTCTACAAAACTTATACCAGTTGGATTTGTTTGTGACACAGCATTTGATGATGCTGTTGTAGGATTATAAGTATTATTGAATCCAATCTGCTTGTCAAGCGTTAGTCTCCATCTTTTTCTTCTATTACGCCCTGCTTCAAACGCCTGATCCACATATGTTTGAAATTGCGAACCTAAACTCCAATCCCGCCTGTCAATCTGGTTGTATTGTTTTGATACTACAACATTTGTAATAGTATAAATTGTTTGGTCAACGTCTTCTGAAAAATAAAATTGTTTACCAGTATTTAAATTTTCAACCATTGCAAATTCTTGGTCTGTGTTTGTGTTTGAAGGCACTCCAACCTCCCATCCATAACCTGCCTGTATGTCGTTGTAGTCCTGACCATCGGCTAGCTCAATACCAGAAAAAGAAATATCTATTGTATTACCAGTTATACCAGTGTTTGTTCCAGGAGCATTAATCGGATTACTAGGATTACTGTCGTTGTCTCGAGTACGCTCATAAGGCATTGCATCAATAAACCACTTGGGCCCTAAAGGTAAGCTAGTATCAAAAGTACTTCCATCCCCAAAAAACGGAATTGGATCAGCAAACCCATCCCAGAAAAAGTTATAAGTTCCATTTCTCCCAAAAATGTTACTACCATTTTGCCCAAATGTTGCATTGCTCTCCCAATCATTTCCACCTGACCACTGAGTTGTTACTGGATCATAAACTGGAATAGTTGTGCCATTATCTAAACAAGGTAGATCATCATCTAACGCAGTGTAGTAATACAGTTGTTGTTGGTGTATAGTGGTTTTTTTAGCAGCAGAAGCTTTGTAGTTTAACACAAGCTTATTTATATTAAAGTCTCTATATATTTTAACAAAAAACTTACCATCAAATTCTGGTTGGTTTTCAACAACACCATACGTTATTTCTATAAAAACACCATCTGCTATGTCTGGAACAGTAGGTGTGAAAGAACTAGATTTTATAAAATTAACATCAGTACCAAACCGCTCGTCAATTGTTACAACAAAATCTGTAGCCGTATTGTCTTTGACTACATTTGTTATCTTGTAAGTTTCTGATCTTTCACCAT
>Ga0307985_10000844_pt1 | contig 17645 bp, 30 predicted proteins | sample EllFjometageno80_FD_203155 | JGI IMG/M metagenome (GOLD analysis project Ga0307985, IMG submission 203155) | Marine microbial communities from Ellis Fjord, Antarctic Ocean - #80 | ecosystem: Environmental > Aquatic > Marine > Unclassified | place: Southern Ocean | collected 2014-10-09 | reverse complement strand
CACGGAGTGTGGCACTACGTGTGAAGTGGGGGCAGATGACGGAGTGGATGAAGGAGTTGGCGGCGTGGCAACGAGGGAGGGAGAGGGGAGGTGGATGTCATGGGCTTTCAGGAGGGTGATGAGCGTCTGTTCGGGGAGAGATAAGGGAGACATTGTGGTGAGGCAGAGGGGGAGGGGGGGGGGATGAGATTAGATGGAAAAAAGGTTTGGGGAGGGGTGGTGGGAAAAGTGTATGGTTAAGGAAAAGAATATGGCTCATGTTGATACAACCGTAGATCCCCATGAGAAGATTGTCTGTGAGAGCGTCCTTTCGTCGGTGCGGCGCCGTGAACGGTGTTAACGGAACGATGCGTATGTAACGATGCGTATGTAACGTCGCGTCTCACGCACGTCTCGCCATGTCCCCGGCCCAAGATCCACGCAACGGTTCGCAAGCTGAAGGTGGGGAGTGAAGGGAAGCGGACGTTGCGCTGAGTGTTGAGCGGGAGTACGGTGACCTTGACAAAGAAGCAAGAAAGAACAAGGAGGAGCTGAGGCACCAGCGCAGGGTTCGGGTCGTTAAAATGTCACAAAAATCTTGTGGGCCAAATCTTGTACAACTGTACGTACAGTGTACACTGTAGAAAGGTGCCGAGGGCGTGTAAAATTGAGAGGAGCTACAGTTGTAATTCTCGCCTCCCTCGCTGCTGTTGTAAGCCTCAGATCCGTCGCGAGAGACCCCCACATACCTCCCCCCCCCTACCTCATCCATCATGAGACTCGTCATCCCCCATCATCCTCCTCTCCTTTCCCCCCCCGGTGCCACCTCTCTTACCTGCCCAGCCGGCTCCGGCCTCCTCCAAGACCTCGTCACCTACCCTTGCGTCTGCATCGCATCCGGGACTTACACCGCCCGCCGCAATTGCAACTGCCACACCACCCTAGCCTGTGAGACTGCCAATGAGGCTCCGGCCTTGCCAGAGACTACTTGGAGGCCATGCGACCCGGCTGTTGACGACAGCCCGGTGTACAACACTGTATGAGTGTGGCATGTGCGAGGCCAAAACGTACTCCGACGGCGACTCTGAGTTCTGCGACGCGTGTCCCTCCTACAGCGTGAATCCCTCCACCGGGCAAACCGCCTGCATGTGTAAGGCTGGATATTACATGGAAGCAAGCGAGTGCGTGAAGTGTGAGATGAACACGTTCAACCCGAGCGTGGGCGCAACGGGTGCGGGTCGTGTCTCCCGTGCGCAGAATGGGGAGAACTTGTGGAAGGGGTCGCCGAGCGGCAGGTGAGTCGAGCTTAGCGATGCGAAACGAGTTGCGTGTGCGTGACGAGAATGGCCCGGCGCGCATTTATGTTGTCAGTTCCCTCTCCTTCTCTTTTAACACTCGCTTCGCTCGCTCAGAGACCCTCTCCCGACTGCAGAGATCCCGACAACCTCCGGGGGGGGGCACCCCCGTGTCGTACCTCCACGGTCTTACCGGCTGCCGAAACTGCACTGCCGGGCGCTTCATCAACACACCCTACGCTGACGAGTGCTCATGGTGTCATCAGGCACGTTCACGAACAACGGGGCAATAAAATTATGTGAGAGAGAGAGAGTGAGAGAGAGAGAGAGAGAGAGAGAGAGCGCGAGAGTGTGAGAGTGAGTGAGAGAGAGAGAGAGAGAGAGTGAGAGAGAGAGAGAGAGAGAGAGAGAGAGAGAGAGAGAGAGAGAGAGAGAGAGAGAGAGAGAGGAGAGTAAATCCCGCAAACTACTCGTCGAATGTTCCTAAAGTACTGATTAGTGCTCACCTCTGTGACAACTTCTTCTTGGGCGCGGGCGCGGGCTTGCAGGAGTCGTACTTGGTCACGGCTTTGGTGCCCTCGGACACGGCGTGCTTGGACAGCTCACCGGGGAGGCACAGGCGGACGGCGGTTTGGATCTGCGGGCCGGGGTGTGGGTTAGTGGGGGTGGGCCGAGGCGGCGAATAGTGTTTCGCGATCTGGGGTTTACGCACAGCGCTCATGCCATGTTCTCCAGAACGTACTGTATATATCATCACTGCACCAGCTAGGAATCCTCCTTGCTCGCTGTACCCACGTCGCGGGACTGGAGGGTCTACGCGAGTGTACGTGTTAGTGGGGTGGGTGGAAAGGGTGGGGAGTGGCGGGGTGGGAGTTGGTCCTCATGTTTCCTGCGCTGGTCGCGCGCGCTCAGCGTTCTCACCTGGCGCTTGCTGGTTTTGACCAGCTTGTCCGCCTCGGCCTGGATACGACCGTAGATGTCGTTCACGAAGCTGTTCATGATGGACATGCCCTTCTTGGAGATGCCAGTGTCGGGGTGAACCTGCTTGAGAACCTTGTGGATGTAGCAGTGGAAGGTCTCCGCGTTCTTCTTGCGCTTCTTGGGCGCGTCACCTTTCTTGGCGGGAGTCTTGGCAGTCTTCTGAGAGATGGCGGTTTTGGCCATAGTTACTGTGAGGGCTTTGGTGAGTGAGTGGCGATGGGCACGATGGGAGAGATTGCGTTTGGAGTGCGGGTGAGTGAGCTTGCGTGGGAGAGCTTGCGTGAGAGAGCTTGCGTGAGAGAGCTTGCGTGAGAGAGCTTGCGTGGGACCACTTGCGTGGGACCGCTTGCGTTTGGTGTGGGGGGGGGGGCGTTGGTGCGAGAACTGGAGCAGGAAGCGAGGGGGTGGGAGTTGAGCGGGGTGCGGTGAGGTGATGAGTTGCGCAAGTCGTGGGGAGGGCGGCGGCGCTCTGTACTTCGGGGGGAGAGAATTGTCGAGAGTGCTCACAACTCCCGCCGCCCGCCACTCTCGAGCAAGCCTGCGAGTTGGGGCAGGTGCAGCGGTGATGAAGAGGGTACGGGCGGTAGGTGGTTGCGTGGCGGGCTCGTGTGTGTGCTCACCTGTTGAGGTGGGAAATGGTGCTGACGTTTCTCGTTCTCAAACCTTTCACCCGCTCTCTCTCGCGCAAACTATGCCATGTGAGTCTGCTCTTCAGCTAGTTGCGGTCGTCACGCACTACTCCGCAACGCCTGCTAGCTCTATTCGCGTGACGCCGCCCCCTTCCTCCTATTTGTGGCTCTGGCTGAAACTCGTTTTCTGCCGAATCGTTTGGCGACTGATGGGGGGCGGAGCGGCGCGAGTTGGACGCGCGCGATCTGCACGGGGCGTGTGGGGGGGTGATTGACGCGGTGCGCTGGTTTGGGACGTGTTGGTGCGCGGGAGCGGCTGCTCTTGTGATGCGCCATTTGAGCCTGTTTTTGCCCGCTGTTTGAGGACGCACGCGGCGCGCGATTGAGGCTGCCTTGCTCTGCGCTCGCTCCCATGGCTGTTGCATGTCGTGGCGGGGTGGGGCGGGGGTGGGAGGGGCGGGGTGCTGCGTTGGGGGCACCTGTGAGATCGTTCCTGTTTCACGTGTGAGTAAGCTGCTGCGCGCGAGGGGATACTGGATGGTTCAGTGATGATACATAAAGTACGACGTAGAGGATACTATAATGCGACTGGCTCGATCGGCGACCAGCGTTATGCGTAAACCCCAGAATGACAAAAGGGTGCGCAATCGTGAAACATGAGGACCAACTCCCCACACCTCTCCCACAACTCTCCCCCCGCCCCGCCACTAACACCTCTCCCCCGCAGCCACTAACACCCACCCTTCCGCACCCACAGCCGCCTCGCTCGGGCATCATATACGAGGAGACGAGGGGCGTGCTCAACGTCTTCCTTGAGAACGCGATTAGGGGCTCCGTCACCAACGCCGGAGCACGCGAGGAAAAAGACCGGCACCGCCATGGACGTCGTCTACGCTTTGAAGCGCCAGTGCAAGACCCTGGACGGGTTCGGCGGTTAGACTGGTGAGTTATTAGGGGGAGGGGAGGGGGGAGTTGGATGGTTATGTTAACAAAAACGCGTTAAATGAAAGTCGTAAAGATGAGCAGCTAGAGTTATTTCTGGCTCATAATGTGCTTGATTACTCAATTATGCCGTAAACAGTATCTGAGACTGTTGAACAACACTTTTGAATTAATATCATACCTCACTTTTTAGTCTCTACGTCTATTTGATAAGTACAACTGATAATAATATGAACGAAAAAATATATTTGCTCTAACAGACTCAATTCATAGAATTTAAATTCGACATTTTAGCCAAGCGATCATTTCAACGAAAAACGTGCCGCTGCGGCGGGTGCAGGGGAGCGGCGGTGCGATCGGATCCCCAGTCGCCGTACAGGAGGAGGTAGAGTACGGTCTCGTGTCGTTGAAAAACATTTAATTAATGGCACGTGTTCAGACTAGAAAAAACGTCCGTATCCCGACACTCTAACAACAGGACATTGAGTTGAGTGGCTTGCAGGTTCAGCCCAACACTGCTGCGCATCAGCTCGTTTTAGCAAGAGAAGCGGTCCGGTTTGCGCGGCCTCAAAAGTTACATCGCGGAGAACATTATACTGGCTCGGCCACGCTGTTCACCCGACAACGAGAGAGAGTTCTGGTGGTACCAGCTGTGGCACGAAGCGCAGCATCGTGCCAGCGATAACAGAAACGTCATAATGTGCGACCAGACGTTGTCGTTGAGTAGTTCGCGTGTCTAGGCCAGTCGCAGGCACCTCGTTGCGCTGGCGCTTGCTCCAGCGGACGTAGACGTAGCCGTGCAGAGCAGGATAGTCGTGAGAAGAGCGAGAATGGCGGGGGGAAGAATGTTGCAGTGGATCGTGCTTTCGTCGCCGTGGACGCGGGCGGCGAGAGCGACGTAGTCGCCGGCGGTGAGGGAGTTGGTGGTTGGTGGTGTCGGTGAAGATTGAGATCATCGAGGCGGGGCTGTCGAAGACGATGGCGAGCTGCAGGGGAGTGTCACCCTCGTCATCGGTTGTGCACAGCGCCAGCGGGTGCTCGCGGATCAAGAGCTCGAGAACGGCGAGGTCGCTGTAGCGGTACACACCGCAATGAAGGGCCGTCCACCCAGCGTAGTTTGTGATGGCCAGCAGGCACCTCTTCCTCGGGTCACGCCAAAACGCCTTCGTGATCATCAGCTGAACGAGTTCCAGCGGCGCCGAGAGGATACAGGCGTATATGATGGCAGTGTCGCCGTGCTGGTTCTTGTGGAAGAGCTGATCGGCCGCGTCACCGTCTGCGAGGGATTGGATATGAGTGATGGCCACCTGCCACTGCCTGGTCACCACGAGCTCGTACAGGGCACTCATCGTCCTGCGGGAGCGGCGAGGGAGCGTGAGGAGTGGAGCAGTTTGAAGGTTTGTAGTATCGCTGAAAGGGGGGCAGGGGGCGGCCGTACCAGCTCCAGTTGGTTAGCTAGGGGAGTGGGTGGTAGTGGTCAACTAGCGTGTGGTTGGCGAGGATTGGCAGCTCTCGCGTAGATGCCTCACTCGGTACTTTGCGGTGCTTGTTGAGCGTCGCGCTGTCGGCGAGATGGCGATTTTCGCCAATCATCATCACCTGCGACGGCCGCTACTCTCTACCCCATCCGCTCATCCGCTTCATCCAGACCTACCCGACCTACCGGTTATCCGACCCTAATCGCCTACAACTCGCCGCTCCTTCCGTCCCCCTCAACGGCCAATCCAAAACCCTTGTCACTGTCGACACCAGACCAATCCTGCAAACCAACAGCCTCCCACTCTCTAGGACTCACCGAGCTCACAAGCTCACAAGCTCACCAATATGCAGGCAATCCACATCCTGATGCTCCTTCTTCTCCCCATCAGCGTAATCCCCCTCTCCGTCCCTTCCTCTGCCCTCTTAAAGACATACCTGATCAAGCTCCCGTCAACTGTGCCTTCGGCAGTCCTCGCTAACTACCGATCGACCCTGGACCTCCTCTGTGACCCCAGCGTCGCTCCCTCCAAGCTCCGAAAGCAGCTCAACGCAACGCTAACTCACGTCAACACAATTCCCCAAACCGATCCACACCAGCCTCTCCTTTCGGCTCACATTAACCTCTCATACTTGTACGCGCAAGCCCGCTTCGAGCCCCCAACCGTCCTCAACGCCCGCCTCACCAGCGCCCTCCACTCCTCCCCCACCTCCCAAGCAGACCACGCCATCCCAGCGGCCGCCATTACCCTCAAACACGTGCAGTTTAACATCAACCGCAACCTCAAGCAATCGCCCAACTTTTCCGCATTGCGCGAGCAGTACTTGCCGACAATCGGCGCCTCCCTCGCCCCACTATGCAGCCCTCACCAAACCTCCCCGCTCATGAACCTCACCACGCCCCTTCTGCACTACGTGGCCATCCTCAAGCTCCTTCAGATCCCCGCCCCCGCTCCCCTTCTCACGCTGTACAAAAACCTCTACGACCCGTCCGTGCTGAGCGACCCCCCCGCGACGCTGCTCGTGATAAAGACTCTGCCCAAAGACTTGCTCCCCGATATCTTGCCAAACATCCCACAGCCATACAGCCCCAACATCGTCCAAGCGCTCCTCAAAAAGCTCCCTGCAACGCACGCCGACCAACTCCTCCACCAGATGTCCCCGCCAACCCACCTCACTTCCTTCTCTCACTTGCTAGAAACGCTGTCCACACCTGCCGCCGTAGACGTGCTCTTCGGCCACTTTCTGAACGCAACCGCCTCCAACAAACTCGCGCTCCTCCCCAAGTTCCTTGACCACTGCAGCAACGAGTCGCACGCCCAGTCCCTGCTCGCAAGGTTGCCCTCGCCGAGCCCTCAAACGTTGCTCTCGACAACCCCCTCCCTCGCCAAGCTCAAGCTCCTTAGCGCCATGGCGAACAACGACACGCGACTGGTGGAGTCGCTGTGGACGGCCAAGATCACCTTCTCGACCAAGGCGCAGTTCGGCACGGCGCTCACGTACCTCGCGAACCAGGTGAGGCGAGAAGAGGCAGCTGAGCGAAGCGAAGGTTCGCTGAACGGGTGGCCGAGAACACGCGGTGTGCCGAGGCGTCGCCACTTACACAATGTGAACAAAGAATGCGCTATGAATGGGATGCGCGAACGACCGGCGAACGAACGCGTTGCTTGCGAGCGAGTCGCGCTGGATCCGTGCGTGGCTCGCGACACATCGTCCATGCGTGGCTCGCCACACATCGTTCATCGCAACAACAATGAGCTCACACTGCCCTCTCCTCCTCCAAACTGAATGTATTTGGACAGCCGAACTTCCTCACCGCCCTGAAGACGCTCCCCCAATCGTCCCGCTCCCACCTCCGCACATCCCTCCTGCGCACGCTGACCACGACCGACTCGAACTGGGCCTTCCTCTCGAACTCGACGCAGGCGTTCTCGCACCTCACGCTGCCCGACGCCCGCGCGCTGTCTTACATAATCGCGTCCTCCCCCGACTCCCACAAAGAGACGCTCGCGCTGCTGCAGCTCCTTCCCCCCCTGATCGCCGCGGCGGTAACTCCCACCCATCGGCGAGCGCTCGAGGGCTTTCTATCTGCCGCGATTTTGACGCTGAAGAAGACTGGCCAGTCCGCCTGGATAACGCGCGTCGTGTCCGACTGGCTGATCGCCGACGGCCCTCTCTCGAGTCGCACATTTCTCCTCGCCGCCAAGACACTGTGCGACGAGGACGACGGAGATGCAGGTGAGGCGAGCGAAGCGAGCAGTGCGGCCAAGGAAGGCAAGCGAGGAACGGACGGCCGGGGAGCGGCGAGGAGCAAACGACCGGCGAGGAGCGAACGACTCAAACCGCGCTGCTCAAAATACGCTGCCCAAAGCACCAGTTCTTTCACCAATATCAGTCCATATTCCCCCTCTCTCTTCTTCATCGTTACTACTAACTTCGCTCGTGCAGTGCTCTCTCTGGTGGGGCTGATGAGGAGCGTGCCGGACTACGACCTGCTCTCTGGAGTGGTACACGTGATGCACAGCAGGGGGCTGTACGACAGCATGGACAGCTTGTACGCGCTGGGGTTGGAGATGGGCGTGTTCCAGTTCCCCGTGGAGGTGGACGAAGGAGGGAAGCAGGTGAGGAGAGGAAAGGGAGCGGCGAGGGAAAAGAGCGAAGGGAGCAAGCCAGCGCGTGTGACGCGGAGCGAGCTCGAACGGCTCAATTGTTCGCCGGTAGTTTGAGCCAGCGCTCTGAATCGCGGCGAAGAACGATATGATTAAAGCAACCGGCTCTTAGTGCGCACGGCTCCCTGCGCCGAAAAACCGGCTCAAAACTACCGGCCCGAGACGCCCCCCTTCACCTACATCCCACCTACATATGTGTAGCAACACCTGCATATATGTAGCAACACCTACATATATGTAGCAACCCACTCGCTTCGCTCGCATTCACTTCTACCGCTCACTAACACTCGCATCGCTCTCTTAGGTCACGATCGATCTGCACGGCCACAGTGTCAGTCTGGCGACGAGCGTCGTGCGGACCGTTTTGATGCGGTACTGCATGAGGAGCGACAAGGAGATCGGGGCGCTGCGGATCATCACGGGCAAGGGCAAGAACAGCAGGCACGCGCTGCGGCCTGTGCTGAGACCGGAGGTGCAGCGAATGCTGAGCGAGGAGTTCTACCCTCCACTGAATACCGTAACGGGGGCGAGAGGTAGAGGAGACATGGGCGTGCTCGAGGTGGACAACGTCGGGGAGTGGCGGGAGTACAATAGGGTCGTGAGGGACGAAAAAATTAAGATCGTGGGGAGTCTTCTGGGGAACGTGGGGAGGAAGGTGCATGCTGCTACTAAGCGGGCTGTGATAGCTAGGGATAATGATAATGATTGGTAAGAACGACGGCAAATGTCATCGAGAAGAGTTACCCGGTGCGCGAAGAGAGATTTATCGCTGTCGACGCGCCGACCATTTGCACCCTGATGATGAAGGCGTGCAACATCCAAACCACCTCCCCTGCTACAAGCCCCTGCAGCGCCCCCCCTGGCGCCATGGAAAACCAGGAGGCCCTAGCGCTGCCGGCCAAATAAGCCACCGGAGAGGAAATTGGCCAAGCCCTACTCCCTCATCTCCCTAGTCTCAAGGCCATCAGGAAAGAGCCCGACTCAAGGAAGCAGTAGAACACCAAGGCTTCAGAGGTACTAGCCGCGTTCGGATGTACCGCAACTGCAATGTCCGATCACCCTGCACTTCTGCCAATGATCTCCAGGCTGTGCATGAACAAACTTCGCCCGGGGATATTTTCAGTTACAATGTACAGATGTAGCTCCAACCTGTCTGATTTAAATTGAAGAGGGGTTCAACATTGGCTATTCATTGGCGGCGGCGCTGAGGAGACGAGCATCGGCTGAAGCGGGCGCGGAGGAGTGGATCGGTCGCTACCCAGAACTCGACGAGCGCAACACCTGGTTCCGTCCAATGGTTGTTGTGGTGGCACAGGAACTCTCGCGCAAACCGAGTTGGGGGGGTCAAGATGCGGCTGTACGTTGGAGCAGGTAAGTAATCTATGACACAATCAGTGAGGGGAGCGCGAGGGAGAGGAGAGGATCGTGTTCAGATCGATACTGGGCTATGGGTAACGCAGACGCCCAGCTGCACTTGTTCGCTGGCTACAGGTACAGCGCCACGATCGTGTTCAGATCGCACGCTAACTTCCTCTTCCCAGGGCTGAGCATGCTGGTCTTGACAACGGACATTAATACGATCGTGCTGTACATGCGCGAGGGGCAGGTGGGGACCACTCGCTCGCTACTGGCGATGATCAGCGCGTGCCTGCTACTTCAGTTAATGGTGGTCTACTTGCAAACGAGTGGAGGATCACGCTGCTTCATGGTGAAGGAGAGTCTGATCGTGTTGAGCGGAACGAAGCCTGGCGTGGACGGGATGCGCGTGGCGTCTGGTGCGGATATATATAACCCTAACAAGTAGCTCCCGCGGGTTTACCTTAAAACACACAAGAACATAAGTTGAGAAACAAGTGCCGCCCCGTTAATTTCTTGCAGTTACCCTCCCACAGCCCCGTGTCTTCCGCCCGCTGCATCTTTCTCGAGAACAGCTCGCTGTCCACCTCCTTAGCATACCCTTTCGCATGTCGACGTCCGAATGGCATGTCCTGCAGAACAATGTACGGACTCGGAACGGCATTCTGCGGCGCTAATAAGATTGAACTGATCTGCACGGACGATCTGTGCAGGAAGCTGGGGTACACTAAGGACGAACTGCCGCCTATTTTAGGGGGGAGCAAACATGCAACAACTAAACTTGGCGTTTGTGGAGCAAAGGGGCGAACGGCGACATTTCACAGCGACCGGCGCTGCGAAGAACATGCGAATCGCTCGCGCTATCGCCGAGATCGGGCGTAAGCTTGAAGAAGAAGAAATTGAGTGCGACGCTAAGGCACAGTTTGACATTACATTTGGTACGCTATTAGTGTACCTTCGTCTTATCTCGACTTCACCTGCGCCTCCTTCACGCAATCCAGCACCCCCTCCGCTCCGATTCTCTCCCCCTCCTCCCCCCCCTTGCTGTACAGCATCGACTTGAGCAGATCGTGCGCGCCGGCCTCCGCCTTGGAAAAGGTGAAGGACTGCGAGCCGTCTGCTGATGCGTTCTCGTATACGGACTGCTGCGACTTGTTCACGTTGTCGACGATCGCTTGTCTGAAGGCAGCAGGGTCCCCCTGGAGTTCAATTGCGGCCATGTTGGGGAAGTGTGGGAGGGTGATGTTGTCCGAGTTGTTGCCGAGGAAGTCAGTGTTGTCGGGGGTGGTGCCGATGTTGTAGGATTTGAGGTAGAAGATCTTCTTCAGATACGTCAGGGCGGTTATGAGGTAGTGTCTCGTGGGGTCCCAGGTCGGGAACGCGCCAGTGAGGTCCAGCTCATTACTCTCCGGATCCACAAGAGGGTTCAGGAGAGGGGTAGTGAAGTTGATCACGGGGCGTTTGTTAACATCGTTGTATCCGACGGGGCAGGTGAGCGTGAACTTGTATATTCCGTTCTGGTACACGCCGCGGCGGATGAAGATGACGCCGACGAAGTGGGACTGAGTGGTGGGGGATGGAAGGAGGTAGACACCACCCGGGCTGTGGGTAAGGAGGTGCTTGTACTCGATGGCAAGATAGTTGGCTTTCTGGGCCAACGATGGGGGTGCTGGTGGTGGCTGAGAAAGGGCGGACATCAATGAGAGGGTGGCAGGAGGGGGGGGGTAGAAGGGGGGTGCACGTGAGGAGGGTGAGTGTGGGTTCGTTAAGTTGATTTCGGCTTCGCACCTCGCCATTTTCTACGAGCGCGCACTAGCTGCTGACGGGTACGACAGCGCCAGCTCTCACCCGCGATCACGTGCTGCTACGTTCTGCTACGTGCTGCTACGTGCTGCTGCGTGTTGCCACTCAGGCTCCCCCCCCGTCCAGGACGCAGCCTCAGCTTGCTTCTGCTGAAAGTTCTTTGACACACACTCTCATCGCCCACCTCTCGCGCCCCTCCGCAACGACACTCAAGGCCACCCGGCCACTACTCCTCCACCCTACCACCCTGACGCGCAAGCACTCGCCCCTACCCTCCCCCGCCCTCGTCGCTCGCCACTAACTCGTCCCAAACGCTCAGATGTACTTCAACTACGGCGCCTCGTCCCCCCCTCATCACGCCGCGGTCCGGCGCGCGAACGGATCCGCCTCCCCCCTCCCGCCCATCGAGCCGCCCCCTAGGACGACCAAAGTAGAGACCAGGGAGAAGGGAGCGAGTGATCCGTTCAATGCCTTTGAGTGTGAGTAAGGCGCGGGAGGGGATACTGGATGGTTCAGTGATGATATACAAAGTAAACTGCAGCCCTTACTATAATGCGACTGGCACGATCGGCGACCAGGGCTATGCGTAAACCCCAGACGTCCCGAAGGGTGCCAACAGTGAAGCATGAGGACCAACATGCACCTCTCCATCGCCCTCCCACACCTCGCACTAACCCAATCCTCGCAGGTGAGTCCGCTGGACGCGCGCGAGGAGATACAGGATGGTTCAGTGATGATATATAAAGTAAACCCTGCTCCTTACTTTAATGCGACAGGCACGATCGGTGACCAGCGCTAAGCGTAAACCCCAGAGCTCCTAAAGGGCGCGCAAATCGTGAAACATGAGGACCGACCCTGCCACCCCCCCTTCCCTCACCTCCCTCTCGCCCCCCTCACCCACGCACCTAGGGGACCCGTCCACGGACCTGCCGTTCTTCCCGCCCACTACCCCTTCTCGCGAGCCCGAGCACCTCTGGAGCACGAACATGGCGTCCCCCGCCGTGCTGCACCCGGTCCCCTCCCCTCCTCTGCCGCAGAGCCGCAGCCCTCAGCCGTCCTTCCTGTCCTCCTTCCTGCCCCCGCCCCCCGCCGAGCACAAGCTCTCGCCCAAGTCGGTGCCGTTCGAGCCCTCACACTTCCCGTCCACGCCCTCGCGCATGAGCAAGGGGTACGAGCAGCCGACGTACGTGCGCGAGCGAAACGACCGCTGACTAAAGAGAGCACCCCGCCCAGCGCATGCTTAATGCACTACGAGCTGCGATAATGGCGCTACGAGAGGCTCAAAAGGCGCCACAAGCGGCCCTAAAGGCGCTACCAGCCGCTCAAAACGCGACACATAGGCTCAAACGTGCTACGAAAAAACGCGCTTCAGGCCGTCAAAACGCGGTACACGAACCGCTCAAAACTCAATAGCACGCGCTGAGCCGGGAGAGCCTCCTTTGTTCACACTTTGTGCATGGCTCTTTTGGCATTGCACTCTTCGTTTTGCATTGCACCCCGTTGTTCCTTTGTTAACCCATCATTCCCTCGCAGCTACGACGACCGCCCGGCGCACGACGACCGCCACGTCAACAGCGTCAACAGCGCGTTCGGGGGCCTGTACTTGGGCAAGGGTGGATCGCCGCCGGACGAGAGGGGCCGAGACGGCATGGGCTCGCCTCTTTTCCAGGTGAGTGCTCGTGTTCCCCGCAGCGCTCTATGAGCGCCACACTAACGACCGGCACGCGCTATTCGCAAGCAAGATTGCGAAAGGACCGGCCCAGATCGCGCAATCAGCGAGCGGATTGACCCCCTCTTGACGACCTTTTCGCTCGCCCATTGCACAAACGACCGGCCTAGAACGCGCGAGGAGCGCCAGAACGCGCCACTCGTAACGTCTTTTCGACGACCGCTCTTTCGCAAACACCGCTTTCTCTGTTCACGCCGATCAAACACGCCTATCAAACACGCCGTCCCCTTACTCACACATGTGTATGGCGTATGACAGTACGGGAATAACTTCCCCAATAGCCCCAACGCCTACGGGCACGCGCCTCGCCCGCCCCGCTCGCCCTTGGCCATGTATGCCGCTCCGAGCTACGGCGCGGTCAGCTCCCAAACCGCGCCCGCGTACTACCCGGCCTCCCCCATGCGCGAACACTACCGCGGCGACGAGGACAGCTGCTTGTACCCCCCCGAGGACCAGCACCGCAGCCCGGGGATTGCGAGGCTGTGAGTACAAGGACGAGAGACGAGCGGCCCGGAACGCGCCGTCTGAGCGTTCCGCTGTGAAAGATCTGCTTCTGAACGCGCCGTCTGCGAGCTCGCCACGCATTCGCGACCGGCTTAAACCTCGCTAGCTTCGCGGCCCCCAGCTAACTCCCCCCAGGTCCTCTTCCGTGCCGTCGCCGCACCCCACGTCGTCCTCCCTCACTCCCAACAGGTAAGACGCAGAGGGATCGAGCGGCTCGGAAAGCACACGAACGGCTCAAATCGCTCAGCGAAAGGTTCAAAACGCGCTATTCGCTATCAAAACGCGCCGCCCCCTTGTTCACACCGATTTATATGCGCTAGGCAAGAAGTGTGTGTGTGCGGTGCGCTCCCTTGTTCTGAGTAATATGTTTGCTCACACTTTTCTTTGTTTCCCACAGCGCCTATTCCCCGTCCTCGAGCCCGGTGCGCAGCTCCCTGCAGACGCTCTCGCTGCCGCCGTCGCCCTCCCCCCCTCACACTCACGTTTATAACGTGCAGTTCAAGCGGGGACAGCGCTCCTTCGTCCTGCCGAGCACCCTCGCGTACTCCAAGGTCGGCGCGTACGTCGTTGTGGAGGCGGACAGGGGCGAGGACCTGGGCGTTGTGGTCACCAAGATCGCCGCTGACAAGTTCAACCGCAGTTTCACCGCCGGAAGGAGGTGAGCAAGGCGCGAGATCGAGCCGCACACATGTGTGAACAAAAGGGGCTGCGGTGTGCTCGGCCGAATGCGCCATTAGCGAGCGAGAAGCGCCAGAAAGCGCAATTTGCGAGCGACTGGCACCAGACAGCGCGTTCTGAGCCGCTAGTTGCGCATTCGCTCGCTCCTTGCTCACGCCGTGTCTGTGGGCCACCATGTTTGTGGCGCTTGCCTTCGGCTGACAAGACCGCCGTATTTGTGGGCTTGGGGGGAGCTGCCTAGAGCGACAAACGGCGCGCCTTGTTCACGCCTTCATCACACATTGTTAGCTTGTAGCTCGGAATGACCGGCTCAGCACGCGCTATTCGCGACCCGGAACGTGACATTCGTGACCCCAAATGCGCCATCCGCAAGCGGGGCGAGCAATGACCGGCTCAAAACGCGCTATTCGCGGCCCGGAACGCAATATTCGCGGCTTTGTTCACACTGTCGCCCCCCTCTGCTCACACATGTGCATGGCAGGCCCGCCGGCAAGAGTCCGAGGAGTAATGGCGGAGACGGAGGACTAGCGGGCGAGCTTAAGAAGATCCTGCGCCTCGCCTCCAACAACGAGGTCCAGCAGCTCGTCGAGAAGAAGGAGGAGGAGGCTGCTCTGGTCAAGATCTGCCGCGCCAAGGTGAGCCCGCCATGGAGTGCGAGCAGCTCGGGTTGAGCTTTTCGTTGGCGCGTTCTGCGGCTCCTCGCTAGCGCGCCGCCCCGAACTCGCCGGAACGCCAGATTTGCTAACACTGATATGCCCGTCCCTCAGGTCCGCCAGCGCGCTCTCCGCATGGAAGTGGTCGACGCTGAGTACCAGTTCGATCGCCACAAGCTGACGTTCTTTTTCCAGGCGGAGGGACGCATCGGTGAGTCGCGAACGCTCGCGAGCTGCTAGCGATGAGTGCCAGAACGCGCTACAAGTCTTCGCTCGTCGCGCTTTCTCGATCGGCCAGGCTCAGAACAACCGAACCCCAGCGCCTTTCGTTCACACTGTCACTCCCTTTGTTCACACATTTGAGAGGCCCAATGTTCACACATGTGGGATCGGCGCAGACTTCCGCGAGCTCGTGCGCGACTTGTTTTCGATCTACAAGACCCGCATTTGGATGCAGCAGCTCGACAAGGTGACGGGCAAACTGCTCGACCTCGCTGATTTGGAGAACAGCGATTAGGATTTGATAAGGAGCGTTGTAAGGGACGCGTGAGCGATTAGGATTTGATAAGGAGCGTTGTATAGGACGCATTTAGGGTTTTGAATGTGTATGGTAAGACATGCATGATAAGACATGATAGGGCGAATAAGGGGCGATTAACGATTGATGCAGAGCGTGTGGAGTTCATAAAGTGCCTCTAGAGTTTGAGAAGAGTTTCGGTAAGAGCAGAACACGTAACATTAGGTTAGTCGGGAGAAATTTTAAGGGGAACTGGGGAGCGAGGAACGTGCGCGGTGTCGCTATTCCAGTGGCCGCTCGCTCGCTCGCGTGCGCCTGCGTCTCGTTTATCAGTTAAAAGACGGCGGGTCGTTAATGCATCCGCTATCTCTTCTTGCCTCCCCTCTTCCCCCCCCCGCCCTCTCCGCTATTGTCAAAACCCAGCCCGTCAAACAGCATCTGCTCTCTCTGCTTTTCCCGATTCTCCGCATCCTTCTTCTCCCGCTCCTTGGCCTCAAACGTCTGCTTACTCCGCTGCCTCGCTTCGTTCTCAGCCTGTGTCGCCCTCGACCTCGCCTTGCTACTCTTGACCATCCCCACGATGCTCGAGAAGCTCGTCGCCGCCGTCGTTAAAATGTCGTCGTCCAGCGTCGTCACAATGCTAGGCGTGTCCTTGACCAACCCGACCGTCCCGCTGTCACTTTGCCACAACGTTCGCGAGTTGCGATCCCGCCCGCGTGCTGGGCGCACGTCCTCGCTCTTCCGCTCGCCGAAGGTGCCGATGCTGCTGGTGCCGACGCTGCGATTGGAGGGAAGGGAAGGGTTAGTAAAGGAAGGGATGTTGAAGGGAAGGGACGATGAAGGTTTAGACGAAGAGTGGCTTGTAGATGCTCAGTGTGTGAAAGACAAGGTGACAGGAAGGGTTCGCATTAGGTTCTACTGAACCGTATCCGTTCGTCAACACGACTGCTTCATGTATCTCGTCTACTGTTCCAATCACGAATACTCTTGCCAATTTGGGGAAGGGGTGAGAGAGGGTCGGACTGTCTACGGAGCCGCTCGCCGCGTGCATGGGTTGCGAACGAAGGGGCGGATTGTCTACGAGCTCCCTCGCCGCGAGTCTAGACCGTTTACACAGCTCGCCTTGTGTCTGGGCTGCTCGCATTGTGCCCCCCCCTACACTCTCTGCTTACTCACCTCCTCCCAAATGACCCCATCCTAAAGTCCTCCTCCTCCTCCTCCTCCTCCTCCTCCTCCTCCTCCTCCTCCACCGTACTCGTAGGCTTGTAGCTGCTCTTCGCCTCCTCCCCACTCCCCGGAATACAATGCTCCTTCACAGAAGAATTCTTTGGAATGGTATTCACCGTATCCCCCCCCTTCTTCCAGCTAACCTGCCCCAGCTGATCCGTCTTCCTCTCTATAGGAATGTGTATCGTCAACAACTCGTTCTGCAGTTGCTTTACCAGCGCGCTGTTCAGGTCACCGAACTGGAGCAGCTGCAGGTCGAGTTCGGTGGAGCGGGACATTAGTGCCATTTTTGCGGAGCCAAGCTGGAGAGGGAGGGGGTAAGAAGAACCGACACACAGTGTGAACAAGGGGGAGGGAGGATGGGGGAAGGGGCGCCACACATGTGTAAACAAAGGGGAGGGGGGGGGGGGCTATCGTCGTGATCACCTAAATCGGCCCTAACCTGTGTCTGGTGTCTGGTACGCGTCCCGATCTGTTAAAGTGAGGCAAGGGAGGCACACGCTTATACAACTGTAACTCGTAACTGCTTTCAGCGAGTCTGAGCTACCGACATGGGATGGCCAGTTGGCCCAGTCTCGCATCCATACGAGGCTGGTAAAATGCTGGTAAAATGCTGGTAAAATGCTGGTAAAATCGTTCTGACTTGTATCGCCATTGCCTTTCTATGTTGTCATTCTATGCACGGACGATCTATTGCTGCAGCACAGCCACAAGCGCCGCAGCCGACCCGTGAGACAACCACACTGACTTCACCTAACTTCACATAACTTCACCTAACTTCACCTGATTTCACGAACACTGCAAACTTTCCACGCTTTGCAAAGCTTATCAGCTCGACTCAACACCCGCGCCCTGTTCTTTCAATTTTGCAACTTTGTGAAGATTTGCTGTATCTACAGTTGTAGCTTGGATGGAAGACATAACGCTCGTCTTGCGCAAGCCCCCGTAGCCTAACGAAGGCAAGCAACGCTTAGCGGTCAACAGATCCTAAGTGTCCCCTCCATACCCGCAACCAAAACTCACCGTTACCGCAAAAGAGACCCCTCCCCCCCTGATTAAGCCCGACCCCACCCTTTCCTCGTGATAAGCCACCATCACAAGGCTACAGACAGATAACGACGACTACGATAACGATAACGACAACTACAACAACAACCAATTCACACCAATCCGACCGTACACGTCCCCTCCGCAGTCCCCCGGCGGG
>Ga0307985_10000841_pt1 | contig 17672 bp, 9 predicted proteins | sample EllFjometageno80_FD_203155 | JGI IMG/M metagenome (GOLD analysis project Ga0307985, IMG submission 203155) | Marine microbial communities from Ellis Fjord, Antarctic Ocean - #80 | ecosystem: Environmental > Aquatic > Marine > Unclassified | place: Southern Ocean | collected 2014-10-09 | reverse complement strand
TGCAGCTTCAACTTCCGCAGTAATTAACTTTACTGACTCTAACAGAGCGGCTTTGGGTACGTTTAACTTGTACTTTGTTCTTTCTGATAGAAGTCCCGGGCGTTTGGTGTACAAGTTAGAGAATGCAGTCGTCAACGAGGCGTCTCTTGACTTTGATATCGATGGTATTGCTAGTATTAGTTGGTCAGGTATGGCCGGTCAGATTAAGGACGTAAGTCCAGGTGAGATAACAGGTGCTAAAGCTGACTTGTTTACTGCCCAGACTTCGCCTCCTACAATTACTGCTGATAAGCAGTACTGGATTGACACTAATGCCTCAGACAAACTCTACGTTTCTAATCATGAGGCTAGTGGTTCTGCTACTAACATTATTGATGCTGTAGGCGATAACGCTGCTAATGTAATGGGCTGGAGACCTTGTATTTCTGAGGGCACTACGGACACGGGTAACTTTATTCGTAATCGATTGACTCAGTTGACTTTGGCGCCAGATACTGTTTTCCGACAAAACACTACCTTTACAGATGCTAACGGTGTTGCTAACCAGTCTTATGAAACTTCCTATCAGGTAGCTTTAACAGGTGGAAACGTTACTATTAGTAATAATATTTCCTACTTGACTCCTGAAGAAGTGGGTAAGGTTAACCAACCAATTGAGCATGTAACCGGTACACGTACTGTATCTGGAAGCTTGACTTGTTACCTTGGTAGTTCTGACATTGCAACTAATAAAGTTGCTGATTTGTTTAAGGACTTAGTTGCGGATAACAATACTGTTATTAACAAATTCGCAATCACTCTAGCAGTTGGAGGAACAGGCACTGGTCCTAAGATCGAATTAAGCCTGCCTACTGCTCACCTTGAGATTCCATCTCACTCAATTGAAGATGTTATTTCTGTTGAGACTAATTTCTCAGGATTGGGAAGTGGTATTGGTGAAGGTGATGAACTTAAGATTACCTATAAAGCAGCCTAAAAATATTTCTTGACACCGCAGGTGTTTTGAAATATAATAGATGGTATGAAAAGTGAGGGGGGTCTTTTTGATCCCCCTTTATTTTATAAGGGACTGAAATGGCAAACTATATTTTTAAAAAAGAAGCACAATTACGGCTTGTTTGCAAAGACGTAGGAGGTGTTCTTAGAAAGTATAGAATAGACATAAATAATATAGAGTTTAGCCAATCCTTCCAAGAAAACAGTTACGAAGTAAAAACCCTGCATAATCAAGCAGGTTTTGAAGGCTCAAGTATAAATAGAGCCAACCCAGCAGAGTTTAGTTTCAATACTCCTCTCCTGGTACAAGCAAGGCATAGAGTTGTGCTCGATCGGTTACTCGACTGTTCAACTTTTGATTTATACATATCATCAGGGCAAGATGTTTTTAAACTAGAGAAATGCATTATTCAAGACGGGACGTTCGAGATTAATAAATCAAGACCCCTAAGATTAAGTATTTCTGGTCAAGCGTCTAAGCTGTCAAAATATGAGGGAAGTACTATACCTGGGACTGTTGATACTAGCCTGGGATACGATAATACTACCTATATCATACCTAAGATTACTACTTTAACTTTAGGGGGCACTGACGTATCCAGTCAAGTTGTCTCTTTGGGGCTAGAAATACAGAATAATATTGAGTGGAACGACTATGTTACTTTACAAGGTGCGGTAGCTGCAACAAATGCAGCTACTTCTATGTTTCCTACTAACTTTACTATAGGAACCAGAGTAGTAGCAGGAGCTATTACTAAGTACTTAAAAGGTAGTACTGACTTACTTACTTGGAGTACTAAAGCGGCACTGAAGTTAATAGCAGGAAATGGAACTCAAGGAGTAGACTTTGATTTTGACTGCTCTTTTACAAACCGGCTTCAAACTGGAGAAGTATATCTAGAAGAATATAGCTGGAGAATGATAGAACGACCAACCGAGCTTAAAAGCTTAATAACTTACACAACAGGATAAAGGAATAATTAGAATATGGAACTAAAAAAACTAGTAGTCGATAGTAAATCTATGTGGATAGACTTTGCAGGACTTGAAGGCTTCTCAGTAGAAGTAGCAAATCTTTCCAGAAAAGAAATTACAGGGCTAAGAAAGAAGTGTACAACAACAAAGTTTAACCGTAGGTCAAGAGCCGCAGAAGAGGCACTAGATGAGGATAAGTTCGTAACTGAATTTTCTAGAGCCACTGTTAAAAACTGGAAAGGGCTAACTTTAGCACATCTAGAAGCTCTAATTTTAGTTGAAACTGAGGGACAAGAGCTTTCGCAAGAAGTAGAGTACACGGAAGAGAACGCAGAAGTACTAGTAAGTCAATCCACTGAATTTGATACCTGGCTCAACGAGGTAGTCTTTGATCTAGATAACTTTCGTAGCAAGCCAAAAAGACAAGTGCCTACACCGGCTAGAGCAACTGTTCAAAAATCTTGATAGTGGAATGACGAGAGATCGTTACTTTGAAATGCAAGAACAAATGGGGGTTGAGGTTGTAGAGGAGGATATACCTCCAGATATGGAGGATCTACCAGATATTGTAGTACAGGCGTTAGAAACCTTTAATTTGCTGGGAGACAGAGTTTACCCTGAAATAGGTTATGTAGGGAAAGATTATACTAGTTTACCTATCTTTCTTACTACGTTCGGGATTACGGATAACGAAAAAGAGTTTTATTTAGAACTTTTAAATTGGTTAGACACCAGAGCCATCAAAAAAGCTGCTGAAGACTTAAAAAGGCAGTATGATAAGATGAAGAGAAAAAAATAGTGGCTAATACAATTACATTTAAGGTTAAAGTTGAGAAAGACGGCAATCTATCTGTTATTGCTAAACAGGCGGAAAAAGCAGCCAAAAGTACTGGTAAGCTAGGTACTGAGACTGATAAAACTACTAAAGCTCGTAATCGTTTTAATAAAGCAGAGAAGGGGGTTGGACAAGCAGGTCTTTCTTCTGGGAAAGCTTTTTCTAAGATGAATCAAACCATGGGCGGAGGTGGCGGTTTAGTCGCTGCCTACGCTGTCCTGGCCGCTAATATATTCGCTCTTACTGCCGCTTTCGGCGCACTCTCAAGAGCAGCTCAAGTAGAAAAACTTAAAGAGGGTATGGTTGCTATGGGCCAGTCCACAGGTGTTGCTATGAATGCATTATCTGAAAATCTTGTAAAAGCTACTGGACATGCAATAAGTTTAGAAGAAGCAATGAGAACTACTGCACAGGTAACTAGTGCAGGCTTTGACCCTAGTGTAATTGAACGATTAGGTAGCGTTGCCCGGATGGCTTCCCAAGCACTAGGTAGAGACCTCGGTGATGCAATGCAAAGAATCACAAAGGGTGCTATTAAAATGGAACCTGAACTTCTTGACGAATTAGGTATTATGGTTCGTTTGGACGATGCTACAGCTTCCTATGCCGCTTCTATAGGTAAAAGTGCAGATGACTTAACCAAGTTTGAGAAACAACAAGCATTCATGAATGCGGTTCTTGAAGAAGGTGAAGCAAAATTCTCCGCTCTAGGGGAGGTCGATGTAAACCCTTATACTGTTTTAGCAGCTACCTTTGCAAATTTAACCACAACTATGTTAAACTTTATTAATGGAGCCTTAACTCCTATAGTTAAGTTACTGGGTGGCAGTGGTACTTTACTAGTAGGTGCTATGTTAATCTTTGCTTCAACTATAGGTAAGATTGTTCAGCCAGCCCTTGTAGCTTTCACAGCAAGGCTGGGAGCTTCGGCTAAAGCTGCAGCGGATTCCGCAAAAGCTACACTTTTGCTAACAGGAACTACAGGCAAAGGCTCTGCTAAGGTAATGGATTTAAAAAATGCACTTGCTAAGGGAACAGCGACAACTACACAATGGAAAAGCGGACTAGATGGCGCCGTAAAATCTGTAAGAGGTTATGAGACCGCTTTAGCCAAGAGTATAAAGTCTACAGGTCATTTTAGTAAAAAGACTATTGAGTCGCAAAGAGCTTTAAAGCAGGCTAGAAAAGACCATATTGACTTAGTTAAAGCAAAAATGCAATTAGATATTGCTAATATTAAGAACTCCTCTACTAATGCTATGAATACTTTACAGACCCACGGGCTTAGAGCGGGTGTTAAAGTTCTTGGAAAAGAGATGTCTATGTTATACATGAAGACGTTTCAAGCAAGTGCAGGCCTGGGATTTATGTCACGCGCCATGGCGGTAGCATCGGGAGCAGCTAAAGCTGCTTCTGCTGGGTTTGCGTTTCTAGGCGCTGCGATAATGGCCGCTATGAATGTAATTGGTATTGTGGTTATGGTTCTGTATGCGTTATATGAAGCAGCCAAGTGGTTAATAGAGTATAATAAATCTCCAGAGGAGAATGCTCTTACAGCGACAGCTGAAAGTGCCGCAACTGCGCTGAAGGATACTCAAGATAACTTAAAAGAATTAGATGCATCATATGATGGCCAGAAAACAAAAATAGTAGGTATTACAGGTCAGTATAAATCACTGAGTAATATACTTGCTACTACAGGGCAGGTTTATAATAAGTTAGCAGCTTCACAAGCTGCTCTAGATAAGAGCGAGGGTAAGGGGAAGGATGAAGCTCAAGGCCAATCTGAGTTAGTAAAACACATGCTAGCCCTGGCCTCCTCCTCTAAAGTAATGCAAAAGACTCTGGCAGATGCGGGCATTTCAATGGAAGCTCTAAAGGATGGTACTATTACACTGGAGCAGCTAGAGACAGGAATGGCCCAAGTAGAAAAGACTAACAAACAAGTAAATGTTCGTTTTGTAGCTATGGCTCATGCTATAAAAGGCATGAACGAACCCTTACAAGAGTTTTTAAATAAGATGAAGGAAACCACGACTGTTGATGAGGTGGCTTCTAGTTTCGAGGATATGGCCAAGACTTTAGAAGATGATAAGTTTTCGACTCCCATGGATAAGTTACAGGGCTTACTTGAGAATGCAGATGATGCAATGCTAAAGTTATTGGGCACTAGTAAATTAGAGATAGAGGCGGCCGCGAAGGTTGGGTTTGGTCGGCAGGTGCTGGCGATGTCAGTACTAAAGCAGTTTACGGCCGTAAAAGGTATATTCGACACAGAGAAGCGTAGTCAAATATTACATAAACAAAAGTTGAAATTCATTAAGCTAGAAATTAGTGTCCTAAAGTCTAGACAAGGTATTGAAGGCCAAGCAGCCGCACTATTTGATAAAGAAGCAGAAAGTAGATCCGAAATAGCAACTAGAATGCAAGAAGAAATTACTTTGCAGGAGACTACAAACAAGGGTGCAAAAAAAGGTTCTGATATTCATCAATTTATACTCGGACTAAAGGAGGAATTAGCTGTTTTCAATAAGCTAGCTCCTACACTTGAGCAAAAATCTTTAGATATAGCAAAAGAGAAAATGGTTATTCTTAAAAGAGAGCAGTCGGCGCAAAAAGAAGTTCTTGCTATTATGGACAAGATGGGTGCGGCGCAAAGTAAATTGTTGGACTTACAAGATGCGTCAAACAGAAACAGTATGATGATGACGAACCTGAAGAATAAAAAGAGAGGGTTTAGTGCTTCTTTAAATGCTAGCGATGAGAGAAAGGCTCAGCTCGCCCCTACAAAAATAGCAATGGTAGATGAAAATGGGAAGTCTGGAGAAGAAGTAACAAAAACAATGATGGAGGCTAGGAAGATAGCTGCAACAAATGAGTACAATCTTACTATATTAAAACTAGGTATGGAAGCTGACATGAATACTGCTAGGCTTAACATAATTAAACATGAGCTTAGTAACATACATGCAAAATCGGAGCTGATAAAATTAGAAGCATTCCTGAAGGCTAACCCCACAAAAACTGATGCTGACTTTAAGAGTACCGAATTTAATTCCGACGTTATTGACAATGCAATATCTTTAAGCGGAAGAGAGGGCCCTTTGCATATTATGCAGAAAAAAGTGGCACTAGCCACGAAGGACGGAGTAATAGACGGTATAGATTTAGCGGCTGAACAAACCAAAAGAGACGTGATAAGTGAAGTAGTAGGAGCTAAAGGTGCTACAACAGGCGAGCGTTTGAGCAATATGAACGAAGCTGGAGGTTTAGACGCTGAAGGAATGAAGGGCTCAGACAAGTTTGCTGCAATTGGTAATGCTTTCGGCCCTATGATGGACAAAATGAAAAGCCTTGGCCCTGCTGGCGAGTTAGTTTCTGCAGCCGCTCAGGGAGCTATAGTAGTTGCAGAGAGCTGGGCAAATGTGGGAGAAGTATTCACTGGCATAGACGCAACAACAGGAAAAGCATTTACCTCTATGGAGAAAGGTATTGCAGTAGGGCAGGCTATATCAGCGGGTATAAGCCAGGTTTCTAGTATAATGGCCGCAAGTTCAAAAAACAGAATCGCAGGTATAGACAGTGAGATTGAAGCAGAGAAGAAACGTGATGGTAAATCAAAAGAAAGTGTAGCTAAGATAAAAGCCTTAGAAAAGAAGAAAGAAGGCGAAAAACGAAAAGCTTTTGAGGTTCAAAAGAAAATGCAGATGGCTCAAATTATAGCATCTACCGCTGTTGCAATAATGCAGACAATGGCTACTGGGGGAGCCTATGCGCTTCCTATAGCTCTGATGGTAGGCGCTATGGGTGCGGCACAGCTTGCTGTAGTAGCCGGAACTTCTTACCAAGGTGGAGGTTCTGCGTCTAGTGCTGCAGGCCCCACAGGTGTATCAGTAGGAAAACGAAAAGAAGGCAGTGACTTAAGTAAGTCCAAGTCTGCTAGGGGAGAGCTTTCATACTTCCGTGGTGAATCAGGAACTGGAGGCGCTGAAAACTTCCGGTCTGCTTTCTACGGTAAGAAACATAGAGCGTCAGGAGGCAACACAGGATATGTAGTAGGCGAGCAAGGACCTGAGTTGTTTATGCCAGATCGGCCAGGTACTATAGTTCCAGCAGATGAGGTTGCAGGTGCGGGTGCTAGCAGTAATGTAACTTTCAGTATTAATGCAATAGATGCCACTGGTGTAGAAGACGTACTAATACAACAACAAGGAAATATAATAGGTATGCTCAGAAGCGCGGCAAACTCGTACGGAGAGGACTTCATGGAAGATTTAGACGAGAGTACTTATACTACTCCAGTAGCAAGGAGAGCATAGATGGCACTTTCTAACAGGCTTCCCGATCCCGGGTACAAACGCCACCATACAGGAGCTAATACTCATAACAATAATGGTGACTTCGGACCTGGGTTTCAGTCCGTTAAATTAGTATCAGACCAGAAAGTAATGATGTCAAGAACTAACTCGCAGAGAATTCTATCAAAAGCCGTAGCAGGCCAAAAGTGGAATATAGAAATAGGCTATAATCCTATGACACAGGCTGAGTTTCGTCCTATACAAGCTTTTCTACAAATGAAGCAAGGGGCTTTAACGCCCTTCTTTGTAGCACTCCCACAGTATAATACTCCTGCAAACGCAGACTGGGTTGCTAACTTGACTAACTCAGATAGTGGTATTAACTCGGGCAACCCTTATGTATTTACACTACCTACTTCCTCTGCTCCAGCAGGTTCCACTAGTCTTAATATATATAGCGCTAACTGGGTGAATAATAGCGGATCCGTTCCTACTAACATACCGCTACCAGGGGAAATGTTTACTATAGCAGATTCGCAAAATACAAACCACACGAAAACATATATGGTAACTACTGTTGAGACTCTTAACGTGCAGCAGGCTGGAAGTGTAGCTGCAAATCAGATACGTCTTGGAATAAGCCCTCCCTTAGCTAAAGAGGTTAAGCAAAATGCAGTTTTTACTTTTATTACTCCTTTGTTTAAGGTTATTATGCCTACAGCAATCCGTTCATACTCTCTAAATACAGAGAATCTGTATAGTTTTAGTTTAAAATTGGAAGAATACTTATGAGTTTTATAAAGAATTTAGGGCACGATTTAACCTCTTCACTTATACAGGGGGACTCGTTTTTATACGCCCACTTAGTAAAGTTTGAAAATGTAGCTACCACTGTTAGTGGTCAGATACTAGAGCAAGCTAGCGACTACTCATATGTAACGGATGCTTCTTTTGATATAAAATACGATGATCAAAGTAAACAATTGTCAGGGCTAGCTAATGGGGAGCAGACTTATTCTGCAGCTAGAGTAAGTAAAGTAAGTAATATAACAGAGACCACAGAGGCCAAAGTAAGTAATGTTACTCTACAAATATCTTCTATAGCCTTAAATACTCAATTTATAGGCTCCTCGACTAATAGAATAACTGTATCAAACTCTTCTGCTACAACTTGTAAAATACGACTAATTGACTCAGGTAATGGTACTTGGACAGACCTTGGCTTCTCCGAGGGCGATAAGGTAAAAGTAACGGAAGCATCACAAAATGTAGGAAAAACAGCAGTTATAGAACGTTTTGAAGATGATAATACTACTGCCATATTTAAACACCCCAGTGCGACCTTTGTAGCAGAGACCAATGCAACAGACTATATCATTAGCTTAGCTACTGATCAAGTTACCGCTATTTTAAATGATCCTGCAGTTGCTAGTTACAATGGCTATATTAACCGAGAAGTAAGTATTTTTAAAGCTCACATAAGCGCAGACACGGGTAACATAATAGGTGTTCCTTACCTACTTTTTAAAGGTATAATATCTAAAGCAAAATTAACAGATGATCCTACAAAGAACTCTACCGTTACATGGACTCTTACCAGTCATTGGGGAGACTTTATAAGAGTAAATGGTAGAATGACATCAGACTCTGAGCATAGGTCCCTAGGGACAGATGGGCTACCTGACCTCGGAGCACTATTTAGAGACGACTACGCGCATGATTTTGGGTTTAAGCATGCTGAGCAAGCTATAAATATAATGGCAGTATACCAAGTTATGGAAACTAGGTATAAGATGAAGAAGTCTGGTTTCATATTTAAGAAGTATAAGATGGTAGAGTACCAGGTAGAAGTCGATAGAGAAGTAGACCTGCGTATAAACTTAGAGGCTAAACGTTTGCCCCTTATTTATGGCGTGCAAAGAACAGACAGTATACCTATTTTTGCTGACTCATTACACAATGACCCTGCCAAAATATATGTAGCTTACGCAATTTGTGAGGGTGAAGTAAGTGGCTTGTACGATATTTATGTAGATGATCAGTCACGTATTTGTATAGATAAGAACGATTCTGATATAAGAGATGTTCCAAATGGGGAGGGTACTATCGAGGTAGTTTGTGAGGGACGTATGGATCAAGGAGACACTTTAAGTTCTTCTGCCTCTGTCTCCGCAGGAATCTCTAGAGGAATGGGCAGAAACCCTACTTCGTTTAGTTATTATGGTGGGGGTCTATACAATATGGGCAACTGGTTGGATAACATATACTTTGCTCCTAATATTGCTGGGTCTGCTCTGCTTGCGAACGGCGCTACTGGTATAACTCATGAGAAGCAGACTACTCTTGATTTCCCTATAAAATCAAAACTAGTATTCCATGCAGGTAGGAGCCATCAGAGAGCGGATGACCAACTAACACGTATTGCGCAGGCAGGTGCTGAGGTTACTGCTAATGGATTTAAGCTACAAGAAGGCTATGATGAGCCTAAAACGTACTGGGGGTCTAATCATAGGCTCCTAGACACCGCGTATGTTGTAGCTGAGTATGATATTGCAGAGGGCGACGTTACCATACCTTCTTTGGATTTTGTTGTTCGTGGCAAAGAAATAGAGCAGTACAACTATGATCATTCCTATAAGCAAGATCCAAGCCCTGTATTCACAGGCAGTAATACTATAGTTACAAGAAGGGCTCTCTTTAAGGTAGGGGACTATGTTGACTTTTACCACGTAACTCCCTCTGGCAGTAGAGTATACACTACTCTTTCTACTAATGTTCAGATTATGGACGCCACTATTTATAAAGATGCTAGGAACGAAGAAATACATAAATTTCGCTTCTCCGCAAACCCCCTAGGAACTCTTGCATTACAAAAGACAACTAAGAACTTCTTCATGGTAGCTCACGATGCTAGCCCTGGCAGTACTGCCGCGCCTACAGAAGCCCGGTATCCTTTAGTAACTTGGGACCATAAGTCTCACTCAGGTATTGTCCCTTCCTCCTTAACTCAAGACGTTACAGAGGTATCTGGGGATACAAAGGCAACCGTAGTAAATACTTCTGTATCTGGAGGAACAGGAGTAGATATAAAGGAGCTACTTGCTGATATACAAGCAGCTTTGGCAGCTTTCGGTAACAGTGCTTCGGTAGGTTTCGTATTAGATGGGCAATCTATTCTAGACGGTATCGCTACTTTCTTACAAAGACAGTCAGAGAGTGCTGTAGAATCAGGCGAGCGTGTCGAGAAAAACCTTGGTGGAACCCAAGTAGGAAAAGAAAATATAAAAACTTATTGTCTACTAGACGTAGTAAAGTTAGCATCTACTGCTAGTTCCGTGAACGATTACTACAAAGGTCAGACAATAACTGTTGTAAACACAAACTCTACTACTGGTGCTCAGAAAAGACAATCAAGGATAATAATAAAATATAACGGAGCTACGAGACATGCTTTAGTTGGGTCTCTTGTAGATGTAGCTTCTACCGCCACACAAGTTTCTGGAACTTTTACTACTACTGTAAGAGGCGCGGGGTTGACCTCTATTACTTTCACAGATGCGTCTAGTACTGGTAACGAACTTGCTGCGGGTCAGATAATTAGTGCAGCAAACTCACAAACCGCTGTTATACCTCAAGGTACTAAAATACTATCCATATCGAACAACACTATCAGTGTAGATAAGCCTTGTAGTGTAGGAATAGGTGCTAGTATTCTAGCCCACACTCCAGGGGGTTCTGACCTTAAGAAGGAGCATCCCGAACCCTTTGACTTTGTGCCCCAAGCGCAAGATACCTATGAGATAGCCTCTGTGGGGGATAAGAAAGTATCTATTAATCCTGCAATACAGCTTTTAGATTACTTAACAAATGGCAGGTATGGCAGAGGTTTAGAAATATATACCACCTCCGGCCAGACAGAAAAAGATATTAACCTAGAAACTTTTAGGCAGGCTGCTCGTATATGTGATACAAGAGCGAATGTCTCCGTTATACTACCTAATGCAGGTACTTACACTATAGGAGATAAATGGAGACTAGTAAGTACAATATCCAGCGTAGACTATTTACAATGGGAGGGCACTATTCTATCCGTTGTAAATGCAGGGGCAGGGTACAAGCAAGTTACCTTTACTAATTGCATAGGAAAACTAGGCCATAAATGGTTTGATTGGAAGTCTTACGAAGTAGGGAATATAGTATACCATCAAGTAAAAGTAGACTCCTCCGGTAATGATCTTGAAATATCTGCTTATAGAAATAAAGTATACGAGGTGGCTACTGCAGGAAAATTAGCTAAACCTTTTGCAAGTAATATGCCTGAACTCAAGCTACAGCTTTCTACTAATGCAAGTACTGAAGCAGTAATACATGGGGTAACTTCCTCTGGAGAAATTGAGGCGAACTCAGGGGAAAGAGAGAACCCTATAGTTAAAGCGTATAATGGAGGAAGCTACTCGCAGAGTGGTTACTCTATGTACGACTCTGATGATGTAAGATACTGGAGATACTTAGGCTGGCAAGAGCATGACCAACGAGAGGTTACTCGTCATCAGACTAACGCGTTGATAAGAACAGACTCTCCTCTGTTTGATAATGTAAACTCTATGCTCAAACACTTCAATGGTATACTTAGGTACTCTAATGGCTTGTATGAGTTAGATGTAGAGACTACCTCGCCTACTATTTCTGCGTCTCCTTCGCTAGCACTGACAACTAGTTCTGGCTACCAAGGAAGTGTTGGAGCTGCTAATACTCAAAGCTATATAGACCCTAGGATAATAACACAAGATGATATAATAGGGGCAATTAATGTAGATGATGCAGGTCTAAAAGGCTCCGCAAATAGCGTGTCCGTAACCATAGGTGACCCTAATATACGTTATGACAGTTTAAGTGTTAGCTTCTTTAAGTCTGAATACTTAAAAGAAGATAGGAACATACCTAAAAAGAAAGATGTAAAAACTCCTTTAATTACTAATTATTATAATGCTAGAATTAATGCGGAGCAGTACTTAGACCAGTCTCGTTTTAGTAGAAAGATAAACTTTGTAATAGGTCCGAAGGGCGTACTCTTACTTGCAGGAACTATAATTAAGTTATACTATGAACGGTTTGGTTGGGAAGGTAAAGAATTCAGAATATCTAATCTTAGCTATCGTCCGGATTGTTCTGTACAGGTTACAGCAGAAGAACATAATGACGATACTTATCTTGTAACTGCCAAGGAAAAGACTTTCCAAGGGATTCCTCCCGTAACTCCCCCTGGCAACAACTTAGTTCCCCCTGCAAGCCCTAGTAGTTTAACGGCTGTAGGCTCTAAGAACCTAGTAACTTTAAATTGGATTAATAGTATTAATTTTGGCAATGCTGTTGAAGGGGCTTCATGGCGTACTGAGGTATGGTACAATAATCATGCAAGCTTTTCCAATACAACCGCTAATACGGTCTTCTCCGAGGGAGCTGTCAGACTTAACAGTCTTATTACTGATTCAGGCACATGGGAGCATATTGTACCGGGTATCGAAGTGGACACTACTTTCTACTACTGGGTCAGGCATGTAAAGCGTATGGTTAAGCCGCTAACTCAGCTGTTTTCTGCCTATCATCCTACTAATGTCAGTAATGGTGTATCAGCAACTGTTATAGCAACTCCTGTTATTAAGGTTGCTGATATGTTCTTGTATAAACTTGGTAATTCAAATCCAGCGCATCCTACAGATAATAGCAATTTTCCTACTATTGTAGTAAGTTTAGCTGGAGCTACTTATGGCACAATTACGGGGGTAGTCGCTTCAGGGTCTGCATCGGTAACAAACGGTCAGATTATTGACGTAGGAGGAACGGCTACAGGATGGTATACCTCAGAGCAGAATGTTAGTGCCACTAACATATACCACTATCGTGTAGCTAAACGTGTATCAGCAACTACTAATACTACTAATATTCCAAAAGCTGATTGGGGCTTAGTTAAGCTACAAAATGTGTTCTCTGTACCAGGAGACCCAGGAGACGATGTAGGCCATAATGCTAATGCTGAGAATCAAACTCATACTCTTTACCAGACCTCAGACGGAGTTATTACAAATCCCTTTGAATCGGGTTTTAGTGTTATACACACGGATGGAAACCCCTTCTCGTACGCAGCATCTGGCACTGCTAATAAAACTTATAAGATCACCCTAAGTGCTTTTGCTGGGGGCATTAGCCAAGCCAGTCATATAGAGATTAATTCTTCTTCAGGGGATCTAACACTGCACTCAACTGCTCCTATACTACAGAATACAGTAGCGGGTAGAGCAACACTATTAGGTAGTTTTATAGCAACACTAAGTGATAATGGAAATGAAGACAGAATTTTAGGCAAGTTTCAGTTTAAAATCTACAAAAGTCTAATGGTTACAAGAAGCTTTATAACTAGGACTTATGAGAACGGTGATGGAATCAATGAAACTCAAGCTATCGCTTGGAAAAACTCAGCAAATGTAACAGGTGCCATAGCTAACCAGATAGCTACTATTATTATAGCAGATACCAGAATTGTACCCGATGGGTTAGGAGTATCAAGAAGAGTAACGCCAGGGGATAGGATCACCCTCAAGCATACTAGCACTGCCAGCCCCCCTGTTATTACTGTAGCTACCCGCATATATACAGGACCTTCTACGGATAATCCCAACTTAGCCGACACTCCTGGTGATTGGAGCCCTCCTGTTGTGCAGGAGTTTGATGGAAGTGTGATTGTAAACGGAACTTTATCAGCAGATAAAATTACGGGAGGTAGTATTACTGGAGGCACTGTAAATGTAAAAAATAACCTTGTAATAGCCTCAGGAGGACTGTTTCGTAGTGGGGGCAGGACTTCTATGCAAGACAGCGATGGGAATGGGTTCTTCCTCGATACTAGTGGAGATTTATTTATTGGGAATGCAGCTAATCACTTAAAATATACTTCGACCGATGGTGGTTTAGCCCTTAAAGGAAGCTTCAGTCTTGCTGGCCCCTCTACTAAAGTTATAAGTATATGGAAGATTGGAACTACTGGAGGTACTTCTGGCAGCACTCCGACTACAACAGGTAGGGTAGTTTTTAGTACCGGAGTTGTTAGTTTTGGAGCAGGTTACAATCAAACAAACTCTAATAATTGGTATAACACTGTACAAGAGCCCACAGTAGCCGCACCCTTCATGCATCAGCGACAAGTTACTATAACACAGCCAACTGACGGGACTGCTTATGTAGACGTTCCAACTAATGGATGGGATGCAGGAGGCGCGATAAGTATACGGGGAGGAGCTGGTATAACAGGAGGGCAAACAGACTTTATATTTACTAACTCTGCAACCACACCCAATCCCGCGCAACCGGTCGCAAACGGTCTATCAACCCCAACGAACCCATCGGGATGGAGTACTAACGTTCCTTCGTCAGGTACGGGCTTCTTATGGTTTTCCAAGGGTACTGTTGCTGCAGGGGGTAGTGCGTATACTTGGACTTCAGCGAAAAGGTTAGACGCCGATGCAGTAGCAGAGATACGAATATATTCCAACGCTACAACGGGGTCAGCGCCGAATGTACCAGCATATGGTGCTCAAGCTACTTATAATTTTACTACTCAACAATTAACAGGCTCACAATTTAGCGGAGGTAACTGGAATACATCTCCTCCTAGTGTAAGTACTGCTAATCAGAAAGTATACTCTTCCACAGCTCTTATAACAGGATCTGCAACTTCAACGGTTAATTATATCCACGCAACACAAGGTTCTCGTACATCTAATTATTGGAGTGTTCCAACTACATTCGCAATCGCAATTGAAGGCCCTACTAGTACAACAGCCGGCCCTGCAGGTGCTGCATTTTATAAAATAAGTGATAGTGGATGGGGTACAGGAACGGCGAACAATCAGAACCTTATAACCGCCGCTCTTATACTCAGTGCAGCAGGTAGATATGCGGTCAAAGGAGATTTATTAGTAATAAATAATCCGAATTGGGCGTATGCTGCAACTACCCCACCTAGTGTAGCTTCTGCAGGTTTTGAATGTACTGCTTCGGCCACTGCCGCCAATGGTAATATAGGCACATGGCAGACTGCTGCAACTTTTATAGCTGGTAGCTTAATTGTAGATGGAACCATAGGAGCCAATCATATTATAGCAGGTTCTATTACTAGTGACAGATTAACAATAGGAACAGCAGGCGGGTCGAATACCGCTCGACTGAAACTATATCCGAACTGCTTAAAAGTATTCGATGGTACCAGTGCAAGAGTAAAACTAGGAAATCTAACTAATAATACAGATGAGTAATACCCCCTCAAAAATAAAACTTGACTAAGTATGTCCTTTGGGATATAATTTCACAATGGAGAAAACGACATGACTGCAGCAACATACGACTTAGTGGTCGACCAAGGCTCCGACTTTGCTATTGACTTGGCAATTACGGAGGGAGGAGCGGCTAAAAATCTTACTGGGTACGCTGGTAGGGCACAAATACGTTCAAACCACGCCTCCTCAAGTGTAACGGCTTCGTTTACTTGCAGTATAGTCGGGTCAGCTACTAATGGAGTTCTAAAGCTAGAGCTTTCATCAAACACTACTACGAGTATCGCAGCAGGAAGATATGTCTATGATTTGGAAATTCATACGGGTAGTGACGCAATAGTAAAGAGGCTGATTCAAGGATCCGTCACTATACATCCAGAGGTTACTAGATAGTGACTGCTCAAACAAAAGTTGCTATCACAGAGCAGGTTACAAACCTCTCAGTTTCTAATACTAGTAATGTTGCCGTTGCCTTATCAGAAGCAGTTACTACTGTAAAAGTTAATAACTTTGCCGTACCCTCTAGTTACCAAGATTCTGTGAATACAGTCTTTTCCCCTTATGGGACAATTACTGCTACGAATGTTTCGGATGCTTTGAAACAGTTAGCAGACCAAGATTTTAGAGGAACTACTGCACCTTCAGGGTCTACAGTAGCAGGCGTAGCCACAGTAGCCGAAGGCGACACATGGTACGACACAAATGACGATCAGTTTAAAGTATATCGCGAAACAAGTACAGGTACGTTCGAGTGGGTTCCCATAATAGTGGGTGCTGCTAGCGGTGATTCTGATACTATAGACGCAGGATCCTATTAGGATATTTCGGAGCTATAAATGTCTCAAACAGTTCAAATAAAGCGCAGTACAGGCGTAGGCAAGCCTACTGCGGTAGCCCAAGGTGAGCTATTTTATGCATATGGTAGCAACGGCACGTATGGTAAAAGATTAGCTATTGGTAATGTTGGTGGGGGTGGTAATACTCCTGAGATTATTGGTGGTTCGTACTTTATGGATATGCTGGATCACACCGCAGGAAATCTCACCGCCTCTAGCGCTGTCCTTACTGACTCCAATAGTTTTATAGACCAGCTTAAGTTAAAGGCTCAGGGCGAAGTACAGCTTTACGATAGTGATAGCTCACACTACGTTTCTCTGAAGTCTCCCGCAGCAGTAGCAACTAATGTAGTTTATACACTACCCGCAGCCGCAGTAGCTGGAAATTATCTTCAAACTAGTGGATCCGGCGTACTAAGCTGGGCTGCTTTAAGTAGTTCTCTTACAATCGCAGCAAATACGGGAACTGCAGATACAGTTGCAGTAGGAACGGATACTCTTACTTTTGAAGGTACAACAAACGAAGTTACAACAACTGTAAGTAATAATAAGATTACTATTGGACTACCTACCAATGTAGTAATTTCAGGAAATCTTACAGTAAGCGGCAGCCAAACTACTGTTTCGTCGACCACCGTAAACGTAGCAGACTCTATGTTAGCACTTGCAACTGGTAACAATGCAGCAGATGTCATAGACATTGGATTCTACGGACTTTATGATGATAGTGGCTCCCAAGATGAATACACAGGTTTATTCCGTGATGCAACAGATCAAAAGTGGAGACTCTTTAATAGTCTTCAAGTAGCTCCTACTACTACAGTTAATACAGCCGGAGCTGGCTACGCAGTTGCAACTCTAGTAGCTAATTTAGAGAGTTCCGCAGTAGCAATCACTGGTGGATCTATAACAGGTATCACGGATCTTGCAGTAGCAGACGGGGGAACAGGTTTGGGAGCAGCAACTAAAGGTTCAGTACTCGTAGCAAATACTGCAAACGTTCTCAGTGCAATCGACGGAGCCTCTGGTGGAGCTACAGATAAGGTTTTATTATATACTTCTTCGACTGATACTATTGGGTGGACTAACTCTATAGACGGTGGAACTTACACCTAATGCCCCAGGTACTTAAACCAAAACGTAAGTTTACCAGTGGTGCTCCGGGAACGGGGGATCTTGTTGAGGGCGAAATTGCTATCAACACCGCTGATAAGAAACTGTACGTCAGGGATAATGCAAACAACATAATTGAAATCGGTGGAGGCGGAGCCGGTGGCTCTACTACTGAAGTAACACAGACCAACCACGGGTTAGCAGTAAAAGACGCAATCCGTCATAATGGAACAGCTTGGGTAAAAGCTCAAGCTAACACAGGCGATAGTTTAGCACTCGGCGTAGTAGTAGT
>Ga0307985_10000835_pt1 | contig 17703 bp, 16 predicted proteins | sample EllFjometageno80_FD_203155 | JGI IMG/M metagenome (GOLD analysis project Ga0307985, IMG submission 203155) | Marine microbial communities from Ellis Fjord, Antarctic Ocean - #80 | ecosystem: Environmental > Aquatic > Marine > Unclassified | place: Southern Ocean | collected 2014-10-09 | reverse complement strand
CCCAAATTTAACTGTTGCAGGTGGATTGAATTTACTTTCCCATATTTTAGAAAATAAAGGAGCAAAAGCAATGATGTAAAATGAATTTAAAATACCAAACCATGAAGCTGGAATCTCTGTTGACTCTTCATTAAATTGAGTATATAACATCCATAAAACTAAAACCCATATGATAATGAAACTCAATCCTAAAAATGTATTTGATAAAGCATATTTTTTAAATGTAATTTTAAATAGCTGCAACAATACATAGGTAATAATTATTAATGGAACTACAGTAAGTAATGTATTTGCAATTCTAAATATAAATGCAGAATCTCCTTCTAATACTCTATTCGTATAATCTGCAGCAAAAATAGTCATCGATCCACCAGCCTGCTCAAAAGCAGCCCAAAAGAAAACAGTGAAAACAGCCAAAATACCAACTACGGTATACCTGTCACGTTGCACTTTATTTGATACTACTTTAGCAGCGGCTTCCTCTTTTGTGTCTTCAACAGCATCCGGTACATCTACTTTTTTTGTAGGTGGTAAACCTACATTTCCAAAAATTCCTTGAGCAAACCAAAATTGTAACATTCCTAAAAACATAAAGATTCCAGCTAAACCAAATCCCCAGTGCCATCCAACTGTTTCACCAATATAGCCACATAACATAATACCTAAAAAAGCTCCTGCATTTACACCCATATAAAATATGGTAAAAGCACCATCTTTTTTATCCTGAGCATTGATATATACACCGTTAATAATTGAAGTAATATTAGGCTTAAATAAACCATTACCAGCTACTAAACAACCGATTCCTAAATATAAACCCCAAGGCGTATCCATTGCCATAGAAGCATGACCTAATGTCATAATTAAAGCACCAAGAGCCACAGCATTTCTATATCCCATAAACTTATCAGCTATTAAACCTCCTAATATTGGAGAAAAATAAACCAACATAGTATAGGTACCATATAGACCTAAAGCTTCTTCTCTAGACCAAGCCCATCCGCCGTCTAATAAAGCAGAAGTTAAAAATAATACCAATAAAGCACGCATTCCATAATAAGAAAAACGTTCCCACATTTCGGTAAAAAACAAAACGAACAATCCACTTGGATGTCCCATTAATAGTTTCTGATTCATTTCTGAACCTTCAAATTTAAACTTAGCTAAATCCATTTAATTTAATTTTAAAATTTATATTAATTATAAAAGCCTCACATCGTATGTAAGGCTAAATTTATTATTGTTTATCTGCTAATTCGAATCCTTCAGCTTCATGGTAATGCATTTCAACTTCTTCATCTTCTATGCCGTGAGTTAAGCGTTTTAATGGTTTAAGTAATGCTATTACTAACAAACCAAAAGATACTGTAAATATTACAATTCCAGTAAAAATGGTATACTCTCCAAAATGTTCAGATTTCTCACCCAATATTCCTGCAACTTTTCCACCAAGACCTGTTGCAGCAAAATATAAGCCCATCATTAAGGATGCATATTTTACAGGAGCAAGTTTTGTCACAAAAGAAAGTGATACTGGTGAAGAACACAACTCTCCAATAGTATGAAATAAATAAGCTAAAACTAACCATTGCATTCCAGAACTACCATTTGCAGCATACTCTTTCACAGCAAAAATCATAAATACAAAACCTAATCCCATGATTATAGTTCCTGTTGCCATTTTAAATAGTGAGGAAGCTTCTTTTCCTTTAAGTTTTCTTTTTGCCCAAATATTTGCAACCCAAACTGCAAACAAAATAATAAACCCAGCATTTAAACCTTGAAACATAGGTGTAGGAATTAAATAGCCAAATAACATTCTATTTGTCTTAGTTTCTGTATACACACTCATTAATCCACCTGCTTGTTCAAATGCTCCCCAAAAAACAATAACCAATAGAAATGATAATAATAATACTAAGAAACGATCTTTCATTACACTAGTTTCTAAACTTTTAAAAATCATCATCATCAATCCAACCACAAAAGATAGAAAAATAAATAAAGCTCCATAACCCCAATGATCAACACCTTCAAAAGTAAATCCGGCATAAACTGACAATACGAGTAAAACAATAAAAATCACTAATTGCATTGGTGATTTAAATATACCCGAAAATATTTTAATTATTGAAAGTTCAGATTCTTTTTCTTCTATTGTAGGCTTGTTTCCAACATGGCTTATATATTTCTGCCCCCATATATATACTATAAGCCCAAATAACATTGCAATTCCTGCCATACCAAAACCAGCATGCCAACCCCATTTTGCGACTACCATCCCTACAAAAGTAGTTGCTAATAAAGAACCTAAATTAATTCCTATATAAAATATAGAGAATCCTTTATCTCTTCTAATATCTCCTTTTTTGTATAAACCTCCAACCATAGTAGAAATATTTGGTTTTAAACAACCAACCCCTAAAATAATCAAACCTAATCCTGTGAAAAATGCCCAATTCGCTTCAATAGCCAAAGTACCATGTCCCAAAACAAGAATAAAAGCACCTAACATTACTGCTTTTTTCTGCCCTAAAACCCTATCTGCTAAAATTCCTCCTGGAATTGAAACTACATAAACTAACATTACATACCAACCATACAATTGATAGGCTTCTAATTTCGTCCAACCTAAACCTGCTCCATCTTTATTATCTGCTTGAGCAATCATATAAATTACAAGTAATGCTCGCATTCCATAATATGAAAAACGTTCCCACATTTCTGTAAAAAAGAGTACAAATAACCCTATTGGATGTCCAAATAATTCTTTTTGATGTGGCTGAAGTGTAGTTGACGACATATATTGCTATTTTTTTTTGATTTGCCAAGTTTACTAAAAATTAACGAATTTACCTTGTTTTTTTCTGTTAAATAGATACGATTGATAAACAAGAAAGATAAAAAGAGGTCATTTTAAATACTATATTTGTTTTTTATAAATTTCAAATTATGTCGCAACCTGTATCGGGATTTTCAAAAAAAACCAAAGACGAGAAAATTGATTGGTTAATCTCCTCTTACCTCAACAATGACTCTGATTCAAGAAATGTTTTAAAACAATATTGGAATAATGATAAAAAGCTACAAAAACTACATGATGGTTTTATAGAAAACACCGTAAGCAATTATTATTTGCCATTTGCAATAGCTCCTAACTTTTTAATTAATGGAGCGCTATTTACAATACCAATGGTAATTGAAGAAAGCTCCGTTGTTGCTGCTGCAAGCAATACTGCAAAATACTGGTTAGAAAGAGGGGGCTTTAAAGCAGAAGTGATCTCAACCACAAAAAATGGTCAAATTCATATTAACTTTTATGGTGATGATGAGGCAATTCAAACTTTTTTTTCTAAAATAAAATCTACATTAATAACTTGTATTTCAGAAATTGAAAAAAATATGAAAAAACGGGGTGGAGGTTTATTAGACATCGTTCTTATAAATGCCACCGATTCTCTTGAAGGTTATTATCAGCTTCATTGCACATTTGAAACCAATGATGCAATGGGTGCTAATTTTATTAATACTTGTTTGGAAGAAATCGCTAAAACTTTAGAAAGTAGATCGAAATTACATGCTGATTTTATTTCAAAAAATGAGTTCCCAGAAGTAGTTATGAGCATACTTTCTAATTACGTCCCTGAATGTCTGGTTAGCGCTCAAGTAAGCTGCCCAGTTGAAGAAATGTCTACAAATGGTATGGATGGTAAGACATTTACATCAAGATTTATTAGAGCAGTTAAAATCGCAAAAGTAAACAAAAGAAGGGCGGTTACTCATAATAAAGGAATTATGAACGGTATCGACGCCGTAATATTAGCCACAGGAAATGATTTTCGATCTGTTGAAGCAGGCATTCACGCATACGCATCAAAAGATGGCAATTACACAAGTTTAACGGATGCTAAAATAGATAATGGTAATTTTATATTTTCTATAGAAATTCCTTTAGCTATAGGAACCATTGGAGGTTTAACTGCTTTACATCCATTAGTGAATTTTGGTCTTTCTTTATTACAAAACCCATCTGCAAAAAAATTAATGCAAATTATAGCGGTAGCTGGTTTAGCACAAAATTTTGCAGCTTTAAGTTCCTTAGTTACTACGGGAATCCAAAAAGGGCATATGAAAATGCATCTAGCTAATATATTAAATAATTTAGATGTAACTCAAACAGATACAGTAAAAGCTCTTGCTCATTTTAAAGACCACGCAGTCACTCATGGCTCTGTAGCTGATTTCATTAAACAACTAAGAAAATAATTTTGAATCAAAAATACTACAGCAATGGAAAACTATTAATTACAGGTGAGTATGTGGTTCTTGATGAGGCAAACGCTTTGGCTTTTCCAACTAAATTTGGACAATCTATGTCTGTAACTAAAATTAATGAACCAAAAATAGTATGGAAAAGTTTTAATTGTAATGATGAACTTTGGATGCACTATGAATTTTCAATAAATGATATTGAAATACCTCAAAAAAAGATTGGTGATGAAAAGGATCGGTTAATTTCTATATTAAGAGAAGTTAAAAAATTAAACCCTAAATTTCTAAATGAAACAAATGGATACCGTATTATTACTAAATTAGATTTTGCAAGAAATTGGGGATTAGGAAGTTCTTCTACTTTAATTAGCAATATTTCAAAATGGGCAAATGTTGATCCTTTTAAGTTATTAGAAGCAACTTTTGGAGGAAGCGGCTATGACATTGCTGCTGCGCAAAGAAATGTTCCTATTTTATATGCTAAGACTCCAAATGAATACCATATAACAGAACTTTCAATTAATTGGGGTTTTACCAATCAGATCTTTTTTGTACACTTAAATAAAAAACAAAATAGTAGGGATGGAATTTTTAATTATCAAAAATTAAATAATAAGAATCAAGAAGTTATTCGAAGAATTAATGAACTGACTACAAATATCTGTCAATGTCAATCACTTTCAGAGTTTGAATCAGTAATCAATGAACATGAACAACTAATTTCAAAAATAATTCAGCAAAAGACGGTTAAAGAATTATTGTTTAATGATTATAATGGTAGTATTAAAAGTTTAGGAGCCTGGGGTGGTGATTTTATTTTAGCTACTGGTAGTCAAAAAAACTGGAATTATTTTAGAGAAAAAGGGTTTAAAACAATTCTTTCTTTTAAAGAAATGATACTATAAAAAAACCGTTTTAAAATTAAAACGGTTTTTTTATAGTATATTCAAATCTATTATTAATAGAACGTTGCTCTATTGTCTTCAATATCTGCTTTATTTCTCAATGCATTAAAAGCATTTGCATCAATAGATGTAGCAGAACTTGTATTTAATTGATTTGCGAATGCTGAATAATTTTGTAAATCTGGCGCATTATTCACCGCTTTAACTTTAACCATAAATAGACCTTTAACACCATCTATCAATTTTGAAGTTTCTCCTAGCTTCAATCCAAATGCAGTTCCAACTACTTTAGGTTCAGTACCTGCACCTGCTATTGTTGGATTTGCCATTGTAATTGCATTTACTGTTTTTGTTGAAAGGTTTTGACTACTTGCAACTTCTTTAATATCAATACTGAAAATAGACGCTCTTATAAGTTTAGCTTTTTTCTCGTTACGCAAAATTGGCGTAACTGTTGCAGAAGCCTCCGCTATACTTTTTAACCCTTTAGGATTTTTTCTTGTAAGTTGCGCAATTACATACCCATTAGTTGTATTTACACGCTTTATATCACCAATATTTGTGTCTTTATTAAATGCCCAAGTAACAATACTTCTGTTTTCTCCAACACCTGGAATATTAGCGTCCAATTCTCCAATTTTATTTACAGGACTTACTGATAATCCTCCTTCTTTTGCTAATTCACTAAAATCAACATTCTTTGCGGAAATTTCAAATTTTGTTGCTTTAGAGAATACGTCATTAATTGTTTTTTCTGAAGCTTCAATCTTCTTAACGATTAGCGCAACTTTAACAGCTTCCTGAATGTTTTTTTGATCATCAATTTCTATAACGTGAAATCCAAGATTTGTTTCTACTACCCCTATATCTCCAGTTTTGTTTTCAAAAATATAATCATTAAAAGGCTTTACCATTCTTCCTGGCGAAAAATACCCTAAATCTCCGCCTTTATCCTTATTTGAAAGGTCTTCAGAAAATTTAGTAGCTAAAATATCAAATTTATTAGAGTTTCTTTTGACGACTCTTAAAATACTATCAGCTAATTTTTTTGCGTTTTCTTTTGTTCTTATAACATCTTGAGGTGCCGAAGATAAGCCAGAAAATCTTATTAATATATGTTTTGCTTTTGCAGAGTCAGCCATTTGGTTTGTTGCAAAAACTCTAGCTATATTGTAAGTTTCATTATCCTTATAGGGTCCATAAATTTCATTTAAATTTTGAGCCATAATATCATCTGCTATTTCAGCAGGAAGATCATTTTTTAAATACCATCTATCTGAATAAGTAATATCTGAATTAGCATTTACAAATTCCGAAATGTCATCAGTATTAGCAAAATCAGTAATTAACTTTGAGATCTCTAATTTAGCAATCTCGTCATCCTCTTCTGAAGGATTTTCTAAAAATGACACATATTGTATATCAACTTGGGGATCTACTTCATAATCTTTTGAATGCGCTTTTACATATGTTTTAATTTCTTTATCTGTTACAGGCACATCATAATCTGCAATATTCGAATAAGGTATTAGCAAAAACTCTATATCAATATTATTATTTTGAAAATGATATTCTTGTTTGCCTTCAGCAAGTGTAGTAATTAAACCACCTTTAATTAAATTAAAGTAATTTTTTTCCAATATGGTATTAACGGTGTTATTTTCAAAATCTAACCAAGCTGAATAAGCTTGATTATTTCCTGTTTCTGAAGCAGCTTTTATACTAGCAATGTATTCTTGCATTTTTAAATCACTAAACGCTCCTAATTCATTTTGAAAAGCTGGGTTAGAAGTTAATGCAGTTTTTAATGAATTACTAATCTGAGCTTTTTCAGCAGAAAGTCCTAAAGATTCATATTGTTCTTCTAAAATAACACGTCTTAACTCTCTATTCCACACAATATTCATTGCCTGGTTTACAGGAGAGTTTGGCCCCAAAGAACGTTGAACTACTTCTACCTTTTTCATGAAATCTTCACGAGGTAAATCTACTCCATCAATTGTCGCTACAACACTCTCGCCTTTAGTAGCCGTATTACCGTTTCCTATCACTCCACTTAACACAAAAGAAAAAAGCGCTAATGCTATAATAATAATTAGGAATATTCCGTGTTTTCTAATATTGTTTAAAATTGCCATTTTTAATTCTTATTTTACCTTTTATTATTAATAATTAAATTTAAAAGGGTTAGTTAATCTTTATTCAACATAATAACTTTATTAAAAAATGTTTAAAATAAAGAGTTAGTTTCAGTTATTTCAGTGGGCGAAAATACTATTTTCCTACAGTAATAAAAAGGTTAAATTGAAAAAATGAAGGAAAATTGAAAATTCTAATCAACAGGAGTGTATTTTACTTCTACTAGTTCGAGTTTTGTGTTAGAAACTTCTAAAATATTAAATGTATAATCCTGAAGTACAATCACTTCATCTTTCTTTGGAATATCTTCAGTAAAACTAACAATCATTCCTCCTAAAGTTTCATAATTTTCATTTTCCGGAAGGTTTAATTTATAGGTTTCATTTATATAATCTACATCCAATCTAGCAGAAAACAGATATATACCATCATTTACTACTTTTTCTATAAGCACTAGTTTATCGTGTTCGTCTTCAATTTCTCCAAACAACTCTTCTACAATGTCTTCAACTGTAAGGATGCCTGAAGTACCTCCATATTCATCAATCACCACCGCAATACTTTTACTTTTTTTAGTAAGAATATTCAACACTTCTTTTATAAGCATCGTTTCTGGCACAAATACTACTGGAATTAAAATACTTTTTATAGTAGTTGGTTTCTTAAACAACTCAAAAGAATGAACATAGCCTAAAATATTATCAATATTTTTATTATAAACTAAAATTTTAGAAAGTCCTGTTTTTATAAAAAGTTCACTTAGTTCTTTTGGAGACATATCAATAGTTACTGCAATAACTTCGGTTCTTGGAATTAATACCTCTCTTGATTTTACTTCTGAAAAATCCAATGCGTTTTGAAATATTTGTATTTCACTATCAACTTCATCTTCCGTTTTAACAGTTTCCATTTGTTCAGAAATATAATTTCCTAACTCAACCTTGCTAAAACTTAATTGCACTTCGTCACCATCGGTTTTAAATACTAATTTTAATAATTTATCTGTTATCCAAATAACAAATTCAGAAATTATTGAAAATATTATGTAGAAAAAATAAACCGGTAAGGCAAAAAACTTGACTAAATTATTAGCATATATCTGAAAAAAAACTTTTGGTAAAAACTCAGCAGTTAGTAAGATAACAACTGTAGAAACTATAGTTTGAATAAATAATGCCAAAAAACCATTAGGCTCAATAGTTAGATAAGTCGCTATATAACCCATTAACAAATCTCCCATAAAAAACCCATAAATAACCAAAGCAATGTTATTTCCAATTAGCATGGTTGCAATAAACTTAGAAGGGCGTTTTGTTATTTTCTGAAGAATTTTTGATAAAAATCCATCTTGTTGTTTTTCAATAGCAATATGAACTTTATTAGAAGATACATAGGCGATTTCCATACCCGAAAAAAAGGCAGATAAAATCAACATGCTTAAAATCATAATAATGCTATAATCCATCGTAACAATATATGTATATATACAAAAATAGTGTATTCATCATTTAAAACTATTCTTGCTTATTACTGTTCTCAATTTTTTTTCTAAATTTTCTCTTGAAAAAAAACATGCCAAGTGCAACAACAGCAAAAAATATAAATAAATAGGCGCGATTTCTATCTGTTCCCCATTCAGTAATTGCTACATAAATAGAAAATAAAGCCATTATTATATATAAGTACTCAAAAAGAAGGTATAATTTATTCCCCATTGATTGTTTCGTTTTTATCTATTAATTGTACTCCTTGATTTTTTCTAGAAAGAAAAGTTGTAAATTCTTGATTGGAATCAAATTGTGAACCATCATTGTAGGAACCATCTGCAAATTTTATTTGATAAGGTTGGTTGGTGAAAATCCATTTATTTATTTGATCCCAATATAATTGATTTGCATTTACAATAGTGCTATCTGAGGTTGTAATAGTAACATTCCCTCTTAAATCTACCAAACCAGTTGATTTATATTCTACAGCATAATCTGATGTCACAGTGCTTTTTTCATCTTCGTCCCAAAAATACAACGTAATTCCTTCAGGAAATTCTCGATACGGAAATTTAAAATTTGAATAATCCTTTAATACAGGTGCAATTAAATTAACTGTTACTTTACCAGAATCTGTAAATTTTAAGTTAATCGTTTTTCCTACAGCAACGGGTTCTTCATCTTTTAAATTCATTTTCTGTATATTTTTATAGTTTCCTTCACAAGAAAAAAGCGCAATGATAGCTAACATTATCATTACGCTTTTAAACATATATTTTAATATACTCATATTTTAATAGATCAATCCCTTATAAATTAGGCACTTTTACACTTCCACCTATCCAGCAATTAAAACTAATCGTTTTACCAGCCATTCCATCTGTAAAGATATCACTTTTACTAGGAGCTCTTTGTCTATAACTACTTGCTGCTGCTCTAGCTTCAGATTTAATTGAAGCATCAACAATTGCAGCTTTATCCGCCATATTTGCTGCTAACCAATTAACAGCTCTTTTTTCAAAAACAGAAGCGCCACAATCATTAGAACTTTTAGAATACATTTGAGCAATTCTTAAGTAACACCTACCATTAGAGGGGTTGTATTTTAATGATTTATTATAATAAGATCTTGCCGAACGGTAAGATCCTTTGTTTCTTTTTAATTCAGCAATTCTAAAATAAATTCTTGATTTTTTAAAGTTATCACTTTGCATTTCTGCAGATTCTTCCAAATATTCAATTGATTTTGAAATATTTCCTTTATTTCGTTCTAATTGACTTAAATATAATTTAGATTCTGATGTTGGGTCTAAATTGTCTAATTGCTTAACAAGTTTTAGAAATAAAGGTTCTTCTGTACATTCCTTAACAGATAATCTACTTGCTGCTTTCTTTACCCAATTAATATCGTCTTTATTTTCTTCAAAATCTTTTGAATATAAAGGAACTAAATTTTCGCAATCTGCTAGTTTTCCTAATTTACCTTTAAGACTACCTGTCACCATCCCATAAGCATTTAAATTAGTTCCGTAACCTTTTAATTTTTTAGCCTCTTTTAAAGATAGTTTTTCACCAGCTTCTTGTCTATTATATAATTCAGTTGCCTTTGTAGCAAGTACGATTTTTTCATTTTCAATTTTTAAGTATACTATTTCATATAAATCAAATACATCCTCAACAGGCTTTTCACCAGTTTCATATAAATCTACAGCTAATGAAAAGTAAGTATATAAACTTTTAGGACTTGTAAAAGTCACTGCATCTTCTTTATAAGCATTATCAAACGCTAAATACTGTTGCATTTTTGTCCCAATTGAATTATCATATTTTACTTGAGCAATTTTTGCCAGTGTTTTCCCAGTTTTGGTTTTTGTTGGAAAATAAGACATTTGATCCTCATAAGATTTAATTAAATCATTAATCTTAGATTTATCGCCTTGTTTCACAAAATGCGAAAACATTTTTGCACCATATTGATAGGTAGCTAAACTAAATTTTGGACATTCGTTAATAACTTTATCATAATACGGAAGAGCTCCCGCATAATTCTTTGCCTTTGCAGGTTCTACAAATAATGATAATGTTTCATAGCAATCGTTAGGTACTTGTGCAAATATTTTATTTCCAAATCCTATAACTATAAGAGTTACAAGTAAAGTGACTTTCATTTTTATCATTTCAAATTTTAATTTATTAATCAATATATCTTTTTTCAAACCATTTATCATTTAACGAAAGACTTATAAAGGTATTAAAAAAGTTTTCTTTAACTAATCCATTTTTAGTTGTTCCCTTTGAACCTAGTTCAAAACCAACATTAACATTGGAGAATAACCTTCCGATAGGTAATCCTATACCAAAAGATATGCCATACTCATTTATATCTTCACCTCTTAAATTAATTCCTGTTTCTTCATACCGTATTCCTAATCTATAGGTTGCTCTGTACCAGTAATTTGTAAACGACGTGTACCTTGGGATAAAAAAACCGCCAATTCTAAATTTATTTGCATCAACAAATTCTACACTCCCAAAATTTAAAGTTGGATCATTATAATTACTAGTTTTAGAATTTGTATATTGTCCACCAATAAACCATTTTTTTGGACTTCCAATACCTGCTCCAACAGTTAACTGCGATGGAAAAGTCACTTCTATATCATCAAGCCTTTCTTCTCTGTCATCAATTGGAATTACTATACCGGTAGCAGAAATTAAAACACTAGTAATATTTTGAACTCTTTGAACTTCAAATTTAGTTGCTGGAGAATATGTAGCTGAAGTGGTTAATTGTAAATCTTCAGAAATCATCGTTTTATATTCAGCTCCAAAATTAAAATTAAACCCTAAAAGATCACCTTTTTCATTCTTTCTAGTACCTAATAACAATCCTTCTTCAGTTATTATTGATTTTCTCTCTATATTTCCAAAATTGTAATTTGCATCAATACCTATGTTAAAGTTAGGCATTACTTGATAGGCGAAGGCTAAAAACACCTTATTCATTCCTCCAGTTCCTGTATACTGTGTATTTGTAGTATCGGTAATAGACTCTAATTTATACCCTACAGCTGTGTAAGGCAAAATACCAAAAATTGCACCAAATTTACCCATAGGAATACCCATTGCTAAATAATCTAATGTAGTTGCTGATGCATATTGTGAAGCTGTGTCGTTTTCCTGTTTAACATATTTATAACTACCTCCAGAAGTGAAACTCACTAACCTTAAATTGGCAGCTGATGCGGGGTTTTGAATATTTAAGTGGATGCTATCTGAAAAAACATTTAGACCACCCATTGATCGATTTTCAGCAGTTCCTTTAAACTTTAGCTCACCAATACCAAAATATGAATAAGGAGAAGTTGTGCCATTTTGGGCTATAGAAATACCCGACACGATTAGCATTACTGCAAAAACAATTTGCTTTAACATTGAGTTTTGTTATTTTGTAATATGTAGTTTAATCCTTCCAATAAAAAATTAGAATTCGCAAAGATGTCATTTTTTAAGCTATCTACCAAGTAATGAGCCCCTCCTCCTGTTAAAATAATTGTTAATTCTTTGTATTTTAATTTATAAGCAGTAATAAAACCATCGATTTCATTTAAAACTCCGTGTATGACACCTATGTGTATAGATGATTTTGTGGTATTCCCTAGAGTTTTTTTGGTGATTTTAGATTTTAACAAAGGCAGCTTATCTGTATAATTATGTAGCGCTTGATATCTTAAATCAATACCAGGTGAAATGGAACCTCCTAAATACTCATTTTTAGCATTTAAAAAATCATAGGTAATACAACTCCCAACATCAATTATAAGTATATTTTTTTTTGGATATTGAATAGCAGCTGAACTCACTAAGGCAATACGATCTACTCCTAATGTCTCTGGAGTTTTATATTGATTAATAAAAGGAATTTTTGTTTGATGATTTAAAATGATTGTTCGGTATTTTTTCTGTACAAATAAAATCTCTTTTTCTGAAAAATCACCAACAGATGAAATTATAACATCATTTATCTTAGGGTAAGTGTTAGAAAATTCTTCTAGAGTCGATATAAAATCAACTTTCACACAACTCTTTTTAAAAATAAGTATCTCGTCATCAAATACTGCTAGTTTTACAAGGGTATTCCCTATATCTATAATTAAATTCATTGTATTTTAGTAAAAGAGCAAAGGTACAATTTGTATTCATACCCTTTTGTTAACTGATTATTAAAACATTTGAAAACAAATATTTTTTTTTTCATTTTTTACTTTGAACATTACAAAATAGGTTTATATTTGCGCACCGTTAAAGGTGCCTTAGCTCAGTTGGTAGAGCAATGGACTGAAAATCCATGTGTCCCTAGTTCGATTCTTGGAGGCACCACTTAAACCCGAAACATCTGTTTCGGGTTTTTTGTTTTTATTCTAAATAATATTTTTTATAAAATTAAAAAATACAGTCACTAAAAACAACTTGAACTTCACCTACTTTATGACTCAATTTAACATCACCAATTCTTACTCTTATTAATCGTAAAGTGGGAAATCCTATTGCAGCGGTCATTTTTCGTACTTGTCTAAACTTTCCTTCGGTTAATGTTATGGAAGCCCAACTTACTGGCCCATGACGTTCGTCTCGTATCCGTCTGTTTTCAATTGGTAAATGTTTTGGATCTTCAATTAATGACGCTTTGCATGACTTTGTGATGTATTTCTTTCCTTCAAAACCAATTTCAATACCTTTTTTTAATTGTTTGATCGCCTCCTTGGTGATGATTCCATCTACTTGAACGTAGTATTCTTTTTCATATTTATTACTTAATACTTCATAACTTACTTTTCCATCTGTGGTCAATAATAATAAACCTTCAGAATCTCTATCTAGCCTACCAATAGCCATAGTTCCTTCAGGAAAATCATATAAATCACCTAATAGTTTGTGGCGCTTTTTCTTTTTTCCGTTAACTATAAACTGACTTAAATAACCATATGGTTTGTGAAGAATAAAATGATGATGTTTTTTTATTTCAGGCAATTAATATTTATTTAATTTTTAAACTAATTTCCCTATTGACAAACCTATTTCTGTAAAAATTAAAAAATAATCCATCTGTATTTAATGATGGGCTAAGATAAATAAAGTAACTTACATATTTACTGTGATTCTGAACAAGCTATGGACATACAGAATTCACAATACCAATTAACAACAGAAATTTTATATTCATTTACTTAAACATAAGGTCTTGTTAAATATTAAAAGCTTTTTATATAAAAACAGAATCTTAACTATATTTACAAAATTGATTATTTACAATATAATATTATGGCAGACAATACTTATTACGATCCAAAAGATCTACGAAAATTTGGAAAAATAACTGAATGGAGTGAAGAGTTAGGAACAAAATTTTTCGATTATTACGGAAAAGTTTTTGAAGAAGGAGCTCTTACAGCACGTGAAAAATCATTAATTGCTTTGGCAGTATCTCATGTGGTTAAATGTCCTTATTGTATTGATGCTTACACCAAAGATGGCTTGCAAAAAGGGATCACAAAAGAAGAAATGATGGAAGCCGTACACGTAGGTGCTGCTATTGAAAGTGGCGCTACCTTAGTACACGGTGTTCAAATGATGAATAAATACGATAAATTAAGCATGTAAGAAGTAAACCTAGTTTACGACTTAAATCATTCATTAATTTACTAAAAAATATCGCGTAAAGCAAGCCTTTAATACTAATGCATACAAAATCTCTTAAAAAACAAAATAAAGAATTGGCAAATGCTCAGAGACAGTTAGAAATCCTATCTAATGGAATTTTTGGAGACAAAAAACTTCCTACTTTTACAAAAAAAATTATGGAAACTGGTCAGTTTCCATTACGTCCAAAAAAACTGGAAGTACTTCAAATTAATTTGGGTTATATGTGTAACCAAGTTTGTGAGCATTGTCATGTAGATGCCGGTCCTGACCGTAAAGAGATTATGACTCAGGATACTATGTTACTGTGTTTAGAGGTTATAAAAAACACAAATGCTACTACATTAGACCTTACTGGTGGTGCTCCCGAAATGAATCCAAACTTTAGATGGTTTGTAGATGAAGCCTCAAAAGCAGGGATAAAAGACTTTATAGTTCGTAGTAATTTAACGATCATTAGAGCAAATAAAAAGTATTACAATTTACCTGAGTTTTTTAAAAATCACAATATCCATATAGTTAGTTCAATGCCACATTGGACAAGAGGTAAAACAGACAAACAAAGAGGAACTGGTGTTTTTGATAAATCTATTAAAGCATTGCAAGATCTAAATGCACAGGGTTACGGAATGCCAAACAGTAATCTAAAACTTGATTTAGTTTATAATCCTAGCGGAGCTTATTTACCAGGAGATCAAAAAAGCATGGAAAGAGATTTTAAAAATGCCCTTCTGGAAGATTTCGGCATACAATTTCATAATTTATTTGCCATTACCAATCTTCCTGTTTCAAGATTTTTAGATTATTTAATTGCCTCCGATAATTACGAAGATTACATGTATAGTTTAGTTGATGCGTACAATCCTTCAGCGGTTGCAAATGTAATGTGCACCCATACAATTTCTATAAGTTGGGATGGTTATTTATATGATTGTGATTTTAATCAGATGTTAAAACTTAAAGTAGCTAGTACCGTAAAGCACATTTCAGAATATAATGAAGAAGTATTAAACAATAGAACTATAATTATTTCGCAACATTGTTATGGATGCACTGCAGGTGCTGGAAGTAGTTGTCAAGGAACTGTTATTCCTGCAAAGGCAGGAATCTCATAAAATGAATTTAAAAATAACATATATTATAGCTTTTTTTTTAGCAGCACAAATTGGTACTACACAAGAAACATTAAATGAAGTTTTAAAAAAGTATAACAAAAATACTATTCCATATATTTCGGTAACGGAACTAAGGATGCACCAATCTAAAAACGATGTAACAATTTTAGATAGTCGAGAGTTAAATGAATATCAAGTAAGCCATATTGAATCTGCTATTTTAGTTGGTTATGATACTTTTTCAATGGAAACCGTTGTCGGCACCATTAAAAATAAAAAAACTTCTATTGTCGTTTATTGCACTTTAGGAATACGGTCTGAAATGATAGCTGCAAAGCTTCAAAAAGCAGGATATATAGATATTAAAAATCTCTATGGAGGAATTTTTGAATGGAAAAACAAAGAATATAAAGTGATTGATTCAACCCAAAATACCACCAATAATATTCATACATTTTCTAAGGAGTGGAGTAAGTGGTTATTAAATGGAAACCCTATTTATTAATATGATGGAAACAAAAAATGCATTAATTATTTTTACTCGTAATCCAGAACTTGGAAAAGTAAAAACACGTCTTGCCGCCACTATAGGAAATCAATCAGCTTTGGAAATTTATAAATTATTAATCAATCATACTGTTAGAATAACCTCGACTATAAATGCAGATAAGTATGTTTTTTATTCAGAGAATATTCAACAAAATGATGAATGGAATCCAGCGGTTTTTACAAAAAAATTACAAAACGGAAAAGATTTAGGAGAACGAATGAAAAATGCATTTAATCTGCTTTTTAAAAAAGGATATCAAAAAATAGTCATCGTTGGGAGTGATATTTACGAACTTGATTCACAAGACATAGACGATTCATTTATTGCTCTTAAAAAGAGTCCTTTTGTTATAGGTCCAGCTAAAGATGGTGGATATTACCTATTAGGAATGACACAATTAAATAATAAAATATTTGAAAATAAAAATTGGGGTATGAAAACTGTCTTCAATGACACTATCATAGATTTAAAAGAAAACGCAGTAGCGTTATTATCTAAAAAAAATGACATTGACATTTATGATGATATTAAAAACGATGAGGTTTTTAATCAATTTTTGATTTCAAATTAACAGACATAAATACTATGAAAAAATACATACAAGAAGCAGTAGATTATTTAAAAAAGATAGGGTTTGATGCTCCTGAAATAGGAATTGTATTAGGAACAGGTCTAGGCAAATTTGTTGACGAAATTGATAAAGAAGCTTTTGCTAGTTATAATCACATTCCCAATTTTCCAACTGCAACTGTTGAGTTTCATCAAGGTAAATTAATTTATGGAACTTTTGAAGGCAAAAAAGTGGTGGTGATGCAGGGTCGATTTCATCTATATGAAGGTTATTCAACCTACGACGTTACGTTTCCTATTAGAGTAATGCATGAATTAGGCATTACAAAGCTATTGGTAAGTAATGCAGCAGGTGCTATCAACAAAAACTATAAAAAAGGGGAGCTCATGTTAATTGACGATCATATTAATTTACAAGGAGGTTCACCTTTAGCATATAAAGGAATCGAAGAAATGGGAGAACGTTTTGTAGATATGAATCAACCCTATGATCCAGCTATGAATAAAAAAATAGAAGCTATTGCTAAACGAAATAATATTAATATTCAAAAAGGTGTTTACGCAAGTGTAATCGGGCCTCAATTAGAAACACGTGCCGAATACCGTTATTTAGGGATTATTGGAGCAGATGCTGTTGGAATGAGTACCGTGCCGGAAATTATTGTTGCAAATCATTTAAATTTACCAGTAGCTGCAGTGTCAGTTATTACCGATGAATGCGACCCAGATAACTTACAAGCTGTAAATATTCAGGAAATTATTAAAATTGCTGGAAAAGCAGAACCTGATATGATCTTGTTATTTAAAGAGTTAATTAAAGAGTTATAAAAATATTAATTTATTATTAATTAAAAAAGATACCCGCATTCTCGGCTAATAGATATGAGCTACTTACAAACTACGCACGATGTATACAAAGATGCAGCATTAACACCCGATATTGGTTTGTGTTGCACCACCAATCC
>Ga0307985_10000831_pt1 | contig 17728 bp, 16 predicted proteins | sample EllFjometageno80_FD_203155 | JGI IMG/M metagenome (GOLD analysis project Ga0307985, IMG submission 203155) | Marine microbial communities from Ellis Fjord, Antarctic Ocean - #80 | ecosystem: Environmental > Aquatic > Marine > Unclassified | place: Southern Ocean | collected 2014-10-09 | reverse complement strand
TACTTTTTAAGTAAAATGCCAAATGTTGAGGTGGAAAAATTGAGTTTTTATGAAGAGCTTTATTACCATCAATCTTACGTTTGGTACAACTACATCATCCAGGATTTCGCCAACTGTTACCGCCATTCTTTGTATTGGACTGATTTATTCAGGAAAGACAAATTAATGCTTAAAAAACATCCTGAGCAATATATTAAAGGCTTACACAACCTCCTCGCTTCGCTATTTCATCTACAGTATTATTCAAAATTCTGTGCTGTTTTAGAAGAGTTAGAAGCCTTGAACAAAAACATTGAATTCACTGCAAACCTTAACACCGAAATATTAATTTTCAAATTTGTTTATACAGCCAAAATCAACAAACTCTTCATGGAAGGAAGGTTTGATTTGGGTGTTGGTATGGTGCCTGAATTACTTAAGAAATTAGAGCAATACAAGGGTAAAATTGACCCAGAACGGGTGTTGATGTTTTACTATAAAATTGCCTCTTTGTATTTTGGGAATCAAAATTATAGAAAGGCCATTTATTATCTCAATCAAATCATCGATTTTAAGGATGTTAGTTTGAGAGAAGACATTCATTGCTTTGCCAGAATATTGAATTTGATTGCGCACTACGAGGAAGGTGAAGACAACCGATTGGAATATCAAATCAAGAGCACTTATCACTTCTTAGGTAGAATGAACGACCAACGTGCGGTTCAAAAGGAGATCTTTAATTTCATTCGTAAAGTAGACAGAATGACTCCAGACAATGTTAAGGACGAGTTCAGGGCGCTGCATGGTAGGTTGATTGTCCTAAAAAAGGACATCTATGAAAAGCGACCTTTCCTCTATCTTGATATTCTTACTTGGTTGGAAAGTAAATTTGAAAATCGCACTACGCTTGAAATTGCTCAGGAGAAATTCAAGACACTAAAGTAAAATTGATTTAGCTGGACGTAAGAGTAGGCACAATAACGGCTGCCATTACCGCGATCATCACTGCAGCTTGTATATCACGAATGGTGCGATTGACAACCTGGCTAATTTCAATGTTCTGAGTAACTTCTTTGATCTTCGTCTTTACAATTTTATACTCTTCTTTGTCTCTGAAAGCTTCTTTAGTCAATTCACTGACATCAATCAAACTCAATAGCATTACATCACGTGGATTTGCCTTTGCCCCTTTTAACATTACATCGTGGAGTCTTTGCCTCACTTTGTTTTCCACGGTAAGGTCCTGAGTCGGGTATTTCGTGTTTGGGATGATCCAAAGGATTTTACTATCCTCTTTCCCCAAGATCCCTTTATTCATCAAGCCCTTTAAGGTATCGTCTTTCATTTGACGGGCATTATCAGACAATTTGTTGACCCAGTATTTGATCTTACGGTCTTTCTCAGATGTCTTGATCATATCAATGGTCTTATTAATCACCATCTCTTTTTCATAGGCATCATTAACGAGCACCACCTTGTCATTCACGATATTAATCTTTTCTCTAAGTGCTAATTCAAGTAAAATAGCACCCGAAAAACCCATGTGCAAATGGGTTGAATCAGTTACAAATCGACCTTTTCCGTCATCTAAGGCGATAAGCAAAAACTCTTCAATAAGATTTAATTCCATGACCGTTTAATTGAGCCTTTAAATTATAAATTAATCAGATGTAATACTGTAAAATTTCAGGTTTTTGGTTTAAATATTCGGCTTGAATCTTCTTGTCATTGATTCTTTTCATTAGCGGCTCAAAATCTGATTTGGCCTTTAATTCAATGCCAATCATTGCTGGACCTTTCTCTTTGGCCGTTTTCTTCATGTATTCAAACAATACGATGTCATCTGTTGGACCTAAAACCTCCACCAGAAACTCACGTAAAGCACCTACTCTCTGAGGGAAATTGATAATAAAGTAATGCTTGAGCCCTTTGTGCATTAAGGAACGTTCTTTAATCTCTGGAGTTCTAGAGATGTCATTATTGCTACCAGAGAGTACACAAACAACGTGCTTGCCCTTAATCTCATCTTTGTACTGTTCTAGAGCAGCAATGCTCAGCGCCCCCGCAGGTTCCACCACAATGGCATCCCTATTGTATAAATTAAGCATGGTGGTACAGATCAACCCTTCCGGGACTGTAATTACCTTGACCAATTGTTCTTTGCAGATTTCAAAGGTCTTCTCACCGACTCTTTTTACTGCTGCCCCATCAACAAATTTGTCAATTTTAGCCAGTGTAGTATTCTCATTTAATGTGATAGAATTCTGCATGGCTGGTGCACCTTCAGGTTCAACTCCAATCAACTTTGTTTCTGGGCTGAGTTGTTTAAAAACACTGGATACACCCGAGGCCAAACCACCACCACCTATTGGCATAAACAAGTAATCAATATTGGAAATGGTATCCTCCAAAATCTCTAAACCTACCGTTCCTTGACCTTCTATAACTAACTCATCATCAAAAGGATGAATAAATATACTTTGTTCTTTACTACAATACTCTTTAGCCAGCAAATAAGCATCATCAAATGTGTCTCCAATTAAGATGACATCTACCCATTCCTTTCCGAAAAACTTAACCTGCTCTACCTTTTGATTGGGTGTAGGCACTGGCATAAATATGGTTGCTTTCACTCCTAAGATCCTGCAGGAATAAGCTACTCCCTGGGCATGATTACCTGCACTCGCACAGACAACTCCTGAAAGTTCCTGTCCTGCCTTTATCGAAGCAATTTTATTATGCGCTCCCCTGATCTTATAAGACCTTACAACTTGAAGGTCCTCTCTTTTGAAGAAGATATTTGAATGGTACTTCTCGGAGTAAGTAAGGTTCCTCATCAAAGGAGTATGCGTAATCACTCCTTTAAGGCGCTCCTGTGCTCCTTTTATATCTGATAATTCCGGGAAGTATGAAGTTGTTGTCTGCATAGTTGACTATCGTCATTGTGAGAAATGACGGTTATTAACAGTGTAAGTCACCCTGAACTTGTTTCAGGGTCTTCTATTAGTGAAATGAGGTTCTGCAACAAGTTCCGAATGACTTGTGTTTTGAAGAAAATAGTACGAAGCAATCTGCTTTTATTATCAACAGATTGCTTCGTCCACTGCGTTCCCTCGCATTGACATTTACTAAGCGCAATGACGTTCAATAAATTAAACCAGTTCAGCTTCTTTCTCAACTGCAGGAGCATTTTCAGGACGTAAAGCCCTTACTGCTCTTCCAGCTGTCCACATTTCAGAATTGTACATTTCATCCAACTCAACCTGCAATTTCTCTCTATAATCAGCTTGAGAATTTGAATCGATAGATCGAGCTGCTTCTACTTCATTCTTTACTGACTTGTACAATTGCTCAAAAACCGGCTTAGTCGCATCGTGAAATTTATCTTTCCAATCCAAAGCGCCACGTTGTGCCGTTGTAGAACAGTTGGCATACATCCAATCCATTCCATTTTCAGCAATTAGTGGATACAATGACTGTGTAGCTTCTTCTACGGTTTCATTAAATGCTTCCGAAGGAGAATGCCCGTTTGCCCTTAGTACTTCGTACTGTGCTTGAAACAAGCCTTGTATTGCGCCCATTAACGTTCCTCTTTCGCCTGTCAAATCTGAAGTGACCTCCTTATAGAAAGTAGTTTCGAACAAGTAACCTGAGCCCACACCAATTCCCAAAGCAATTATTCTGTCACGAGCAGTTCCCGTTGCATCTTGGTCAATAGCAAAAGATGAATTCAATCCTTTTCCTTCAAGAAACAACCTTCTCAAAGAGGTGCCAGAGCCTTTTGGTGCTATCAAGGCCACATCAACTCCTACTGGAGGAACAATCCCGGTTTTCTTGTTATAAGCAACACCAAAACCATGTGAAAAGTACAACATCTTACCTGGTGTCAAGTGCTGCTTTACGGTAGGCCAAAGCGTTATTTGAGCTGCATCAGAGAGTAAATAACAGATAATTGACCCCCGCTCCAATGCCTCTTCAATTGGAAAAAGTGTTTCACCTGGTACCCAGCCATCAGCAATCGCCTTGTCCCAAGTTTTAGATTCCTTTCGTTGTCCAACAATGACATTAATGTCATTGTCCTTTAGGTTCAATGATTGACCTGGACCTTGAACTCCGTAACCGATAATTGCTACAGTTTCATTACTTAATACTTCCTGCGCTTTTGCTAAAGGAAATTCGTCACGGGTAACAACGTTTTCTTCTACCCCGCCAAAATTAATTTGTGCCATAATAATTGTATTAATCTTAATTGTTCTTTTTTTATTCTGTAATTGCTTCAGTTGGTTTAATCACCGATACGCGTCCTGAGCGTACAAATTCCAATACGCCATAAGGTTTTAAAAATTCCAACAATTCTTGGGTTTCAGCCTTATGCCCTGTCTTTTCTATGAACATATAGTCTTCTTGAAATGACAGGATCCGTGCATGGTTATCTCTTATGAGCTTCTCCACTAGGTTTTCTTCGCTCACGCTTTTGGTAGAGACCTTGTAGAGTGCGATCTCTTGAAATACTGTTTCTGAATCTTCATGGTAACAAGCGCGAATCACTTCCACTTGTTTTTCAATCTGAAGCGTGAGTTTTTTCACGGCTGATAATGTCGTATTGATCACGATAGTATAGCGATGGATCCCAGGCGTTTCTGACTCAGAAGTATTTAGACTTTCAATATTTAAATGTCTTCTGGTGAACATAGAGGTCACTCTATTGAGCAAGCCTATGCTGTTCTCAGTAAATATTGATATGGTAAATAACTGCTTCATTTTATGATAATCTTATGTCAGCAACAGATGATCCTGTTGGTACCATTGGAAAAACATTGTCCTCTTTGCCTACATGTACTTCTAGCAAATAGCTACCTTCATGGTCTAACATTTCCTTTACTGCTTCAGCTAAATCAGCCCTTTCAGTAATTGACTTGCCTTTAATGCTATAGCCTTCAGCAATCTTGATGAAATCTGGATTCTCCAGTTCAGTACTTGAATAGCGTTTATCGAAAAACAACTCTTGCCATTGCCTCACCATGCCTAAAAAGCTATTGTTCAAAATCACAATCTTGACAGCTGCTCTTGTTTGAAAAATGGTGCCTAATTCTTGAATGCACATTTGAAAACCTCCATCACCGATGACAGCGATAACTTCTTTATCTGGAGCACCTAACTTGGCCCCTAATGCTGCAGGCAAACAAAACCCCATTGTGCCCAAACCTCCTGAAGTAATATTAGTCTTGCTCTGGTTGAATTGAGTATACCTGCAAGCCACCATTTGATGTTGCCCTACATCGGTAACCAAAATGGCATTACCTTCAGTAATCTGGTTGATCTGGTTGATCACCTCTCCCATTTTCAAATCAGCAGATGCTGGTGCTAATTCCGGTGCAATTACCTGCTCATTTTCTATAGCAGCCAATTCTTGAAAACGTTCTAGCCAGATTGGGTGGCTATTCATGTGCACCTGTGTCGTCAACTGTTCCAATGATTCCCTACAATCTCCTAGAACAGGTACATCCACTGCTACATTCTTATTGATTTCAGAAGGATCTATGTCTAAGTGAATTACTTTAGCTTGTTTCGCATACTGTGCCAAATCACCCGTAACACGGTCATCGAAACGCATTCCAATCGCGATCAGTACATCACATTCGTTCGTCAGTATATTTGGCGCATAATTTCCATGCATCCCCAACATTCCAACATTTAGAGGATGTGCAGTTGGTAAGGCAGAAAGACCTAGTAAGGTCCATGCAGCTGGTATTCCAGTCTTTTCAATAAAGGTTTTAAATTCTTTTTCGGCTCCAGCCAATAACACGCCTTGTCCAAAAAGTACAAATGGTCGCTGGGCATTATTAATCATTTCAGCTGCTTTTTTGACTTGCGTCAATTCCAGTCTTGGAACAGGTTTATAGCTTCTAAAACCTTCACATTTCTCATAGCAAAAATCTACTGCGCCAAACTGAGCATCTTTGGTGATGTCAATCAAAACTGGTCCTGGACGCCCAGACTTGGCTATATAAAATGCTTTGGCGATGGCCTTCGGTAAATCCTCCGCCTTGGTTACTTGCACATTCCACTTGGTAACAGGCATGGAGATGCTAATGATATCTATTTCTTGAAATGCATCAGAGCCCAATAAATGCGATGCCACCTGGCCAGTGATACAAACCAGAGGCGTGGAATCTATCATTGCATCGGCTATTCCAGTAATCAAGTTGGTTGCTCCCGGACCCGAAGTGGCAAAGACCACTCCTACTTCACCTGTTGCCCTAGCATATCCTTGGGCAGCATGCACCGCACCTTGCTCATGCCGTGTCAGAACGTGTGATACCTCTTGCTGGTAATTGTAAAGTGCATCATAAATAGGCATGATTGCACCTCCCGGATAACCAAAGACCAATGCTGCATCCTCGGCTATTAATGATTTTAATACTGCATCAGCACCTGTTGTACTGATGGTTTTGGTTACTGGTTTTGTTAAAACGGCTTCCATAAATTTTTTATTAAAGGTCGGTTACACAGCCTTGCGAAGCTGAACCAACGTTTTTTGCATACTTGTAAAGCGCACCCTTATTCACTTTTAAATCAGGCGCTTTCCATGCAGCTCTTCTATCCGCTAATTCGGCTTCCGGAATATTTAATGTGATTTTATTATTGATTGCATCAATGGTAATCGAATCACCATTTTCTACCAAGGCAATAGTTCCTCCCGCTTGCGCTTCTGGCGTAACATGCCCCACTACAAAGCCATGACTACCTCCAGAAAACCTCCCATCGGTGATCATCGCGACAGTTTTACCCAATCCTGCACCCATGATGGCGGAAGTTGGTTTGAGCATTTCCGGCATTCCAGGTGCACCTTTTGGTCCTTCATAGCGAATGACCACTACATGACCCGCTTTCACTTCTCCCTTACCAATTCCTTCAATCACCGAGAACTCATCGTTATAGACAATGGCGTTACCTTCAAAAACTTCGCCTTCATGACCAGTGATCTTTGCCACCGCCCCTTCTTCAGCCAGGTTACCGAACAACATCTGCAAATGACCCGATTCCTTGATCGGCTGATCCAATTCCCTTAAAACTTGTTGCCCTTCTATCAAGCCTTTGACCTGCTCTAGGTTCTCTGCGATGGTATAACCCGTCACCGTCATACAATCCCCATAAAGCATGCCTTTTTCATGCATGAACTTCATTACAGCTGGTACACCACCTGCTTCGTGCAAGTCTTCCATCAAGTATTTTCCACTTGGCTTAAGGTCTGCCAAGAAAGGCGTGGAATCCGTAATCCTTTGAAAATCATTAAGTGTGATTTTGATGTCTACACTGTGCGCAATGGCTATTAAGTGCATCACCGCATTGGTTGAGCCTCCTAACACTGTGATCAGCCTCATGGCATTCTCAAAAGATTTTTTGGTTAAAATGTCCTTTGGTTTTAGATCCAGTTCTAGCAAACGTTTTATGGCTGCACCCACTACTTCACATTCTTCTGTCTTGTCTTTACTAACCGCTGGGTTGGAGGAGCTATAAGGCAGCGACATGCCCAAGGCCTCAATGGCGGAAGACATGGTATTGGCTGTATACATACCGCCACATGCGCCAGCGCCTGGACAAGAGTTCTTTATAATTCCTTTATAGTCCTCATCTGAAATGGTACCAGCAAATTTTTCACCCAATGCTTCAAAGGCAGAAACGATGTTGAGTTTTTTGTCTTTGTAGCAACCAGAAGCAATGGTTCCGCCATAGAGCATTAAAGAAGGTCTGTTTAACCTGCCCATGGCCATCAATGCGCCCGGCATGTTTTTGTCACAACCAACCACTGTTATTAGCCCATCGTAATAATGTGCGCCTGCTACTGCTTCAATGGAATCTGCGATGATCTCTCTAGATACCAATGAGTAACGCATTCCTTCTGTACCGTTGGATATGCCATCACTTACACCAATAGTATGGTAGATCAGACCAACCAGGTCGTTGCCCCAAACAGAGGTTTTTACCTGCTTGGCCAAATCATTCAAATGCATGTTGCAAGTGTTTCCCTCATAACCAGTACTCACAATACCCACTTGGGCCTTGTTCATGTCCTCATCGGTGAGGCCAATGCCGAATAGCATGGCTTGTGAGGCGGGCTGGGTTTCGTCTTGGGTAAGGCACTTGCTGTATTTATTTAATTCCATTTTGCTGATTTGCTACTAACTAGTTCAAAAATTGGCCTTTCAGGTGCATGGGCGAAGTTTTTCTTTAATACTTTTACGGTTTTCAAAAGCTGTTTTTTCATCTTATTCATTTGTTTATCAATGTGTTACACGCTGCTCATTTACAGTATTCAAATACTTTTAATTCATAAAAAAAGCCTTTCTCATCCCGATGGGATAATAATAATGACGTTAATATTGACAAAGTTTCTATTCATAATTTCTATTCTACTATCGAGAGATTGCTTCGCCAAAGCTACGATGACCAAAGAAAAAACCTTCTCGTTTCCGTGAAGGTTTTTAATATCTTTTGAATTATCCAACCCGGTTATCTCATGGACTTTATCACGTTTATAAACTCGATAATAATAATTGTCTTAATGTTCATTGTTGGTTGAAAGGAATATATAAATATTAGCAACGCCAAATAAGGGCAATAAAATGTTGTGACCAACGATAAATTAGTTATCACAATTGTTTTACCTTCAAGGGCATGAGGCTTACTACAACAAAACTCTTAATTGGATTCATTTTATGCTTTGTGCTTGATAGTCAAACACAACAAACCATTACAACGGAGGACTTGAATACAGTTAAAGGTAAGTGGACTGGAATACTAACTTATATGGATTATAGATCAGGCAAACCCTTCAGCATGCCGGCCAATGTAGAAATTGAACAAGGGAAAAATGAAAATCAACTTTTAATGCATATTAATTATCCCAAAGAGTCCAATGCCAATAGTAAGGAAAGGATAAGCATCTCCAAAAACGGTACCGAAATCAATCGACATGAGATCATCTCACGCAAAAAGTTATCCGATGGTCAAATTGAAATCATTACAACTTATTTTGGTAAAGACAATAACTCCAAAGCTCAAATCAAGAACATATATATCTTGAGTGAAAATCTATTTGTGATACGAAAAGAAGTGAAGTTCGAGGGTTCTGAAGATTGGCTCGTACGAAATGAATACAAGTATGTCAGGTAAGTCTACCACAATTACAAAATGAAAGCAACAATTACATCGATTGAGCTAAAAGGACCATTTAAGTTCTTTTTATTGTCCTCTAAGGCTTTGGGCATCATCAAACAATTGAAGACCACGAATTGCAAGGATTTTAAGAAACAGGGTAGTTGGACTACCCAATACACAATGACACTTTGGAATAATGAAGCTGAGCTAAAGGAATTTGCCAAAAGCGGAGCACATTTGGAGGCAATGAAGATTAGTAGCCAAATTGCCAAAGAAATTAGAACTATCACTATTGACACTGATTCACTTCCGGATTGGAAGGAAGCTAAAAAGCTCTTGCAAGAAGGCAAAGTATTCAAATACTAGAAATCTGTATGGATATTAAATGAAAACGAATTCAAGGATAGTATCTATATTAAAAGCGAATAGCCTGAACGCCTCGATTACTGGTTTACCAACCTTTGATTTATCAGTTTTAAACCTGTCACCCGACTTAGATTTTGAATTACCTACCAATTTAAGACTCGGTCATTTGGCAGAAAAAGTGGTTGCTGGCTTAATCGGGCTATCAACTAACTACCAATTACTTTATGAAAATGCTCAGGTAATTGAAGGCAAACAAACCATTGGTGAAATTGACTTTATAATTGAATCGGTAAAAACACAGCAGTTAATCCATCTGGAAATGGCTTATAAGTTTTACCTCTATGATCCTAACATCTCATCAGTACCATTAAATAATTGGATTGGTCCAAACAGGAATGATTCGTTGGAGGAGAAATTACAGAAGCTAAAAACAAAACAATTCCCCCTACTCTATCATGAGGCTACCAAATCAATGCTCAATGATATTGCAATCGATCAAGTTGATCAAGCCCTATGTTTATTAGTCTCACTGTATATTCCTTATGAGTGCAAGGCCAGTTTTTCCCCAGCTTATGAAAAGGCCATCAAAGGCTATTACCTCAACCTTGAGCAATTTATTGAGCTCGATGATGCAAATAAGGCCTATCATCTACCTCCGAAAAAGGAATGGGGCATAGATCCTGCTGAAAACGAAATTTGGGCCGACTTTAAGGCAATAGAAAAACAGCTTAATACAAGCATAAAAGAAAAACAGGCTCCCTTATGTTGGCAAAAGCATGATGGATCCTATCTAGAGTTTTTTATTGTTTGGTGGTAGTTTTAGTAAATTGGAATTAAATGAGAATTTGCGCGGCACAAACTAAACCCATCAAAGGGAATTTTGAACAGAACATTCAAAACCACCTGGACTTGCTTGCGCTTGCCATTGATGCCGAAGCCGATTTAGTGGTTTTTCCAGAACTTTCTATTTCAGGATATGAGCCAACACTTGTCAAGGATCTTGCGACTACTTCAGAAGATAAAAGGTTTGACGTTTTTCAGGCTAAGGCTCATGAGCATGATATGGTAATCACAATAGGATCTCCCCTACTTAATAATGGAGACATCTGCATAGGTCTGGTTGTATTTCAACCTTTTAAGAAAAGAACGACTTATCTTAAAAAGCACCTCTTTCCTACCGAAAAGGTATTCTTTAAGTCTGGGCTGGGCATAACAAACTTGAACATTAAGGACGTTAACGTAGGTTTAGCCATTTGCTACGAAATATCAGTTCCTGAACATCAAAAAGTGGCTTCAGATAATGGTGCTGAAATCTATATCGCAAGTGTTGTAGAGTCCATCGAAGGCATAGATAAGGCTGTAAGTAAGATGTCAAAGACGGCCAGAGATTATTCGATGATTACCCTGATGGCAAATTGCATTGGTACCTCAGGAGAATACGAATGCGCTGGAAAATCTTCCATTTGGAATCAGGAGGGAGAATTATTGGGTGAATTAAGTGGAACTGAAGAAGGTGTTTTAGTTTATGATACCGAATCCAAAGAAACAATCATAAAAATCACTTAAAGAGACTTTTAAGATAATATGCAAAAAATGAAAGCGGCAGTAAGGAGGTCTTATGGTATTCCAAAGGACATTAAAATTGAGGGAATTGAAAAACCACTTCCAAACGATAATGAAGTATTAATTAAAATTCATGCCACTACGGTTAATAGAACTGATTGCGCCAACCTTACTGGAAAACCATTTATAATGCACTTTGTATTGGGTTTTTTTAAACCAAGAAAGACAATATTAGGAACTGATTTTGCTGGTGAAATTGTGGCTGCTGGAAAAAACATCAAACCGTTTAATGCAAACGATAGAGTATTTGGATTTACTGACACAGGAGTAGAATCTCAGGCTGAATACTTAGCATTAGTACCAAAAGGGAATTTGCTGTCCATACCTAAAAACATTGATTACAAGCAAGCTGCAGCTAGTTTAAAGGGAGCTCATTATGCCTATTCCTTCATTCATAAAGTTAATATCAAGCCCGGACAACGCCTACTTATTAATGGTGCCACTGGAGGAATTGGGTCAGCTCTGCTCCAATTTGTAAAGCAATTTGATGTTCACATCACCGCTACTTGTAACGCGAAAAGTATAGCCTTAATACAATCTCTCGGTGCTGATAAAATCTATGATTACAGCACAGAAGACTTTACGAATGATAATGAAAAATATGATTTCATATTTGATGCTGTTGGTAAAAGTACTTTTGGGAAATGTAAACCACTTCTTAAAAAGAATGGGGTTTACATATCTTCTGAATTAGGTCCTTATTCACAGAACATATTTTTTGCGCTTTTTACTGCAAATGGAAAAAACAAAAAAGTGATCTTCCCAATCCCATTTAGTGTAGAAAAAACGCTGCCTTATATAAAGCACCTTTTGGAAATCGGAAAGTTTAAGCCAGTGATAGACAGAGAATATGCTTTAGACGACATTTCCCAAGCTTATGAATTTGTAATGACTGGAGAAAAAACGGGAAACGTAATTATCAATGTTTAGAAATTAAATAAGCATTGTACTGGAAGCTCTAATCACCCTTCCCAGAAACCTTTTCTGTGAAAATACTTAGCAAGATATACCAGTCCAAGCATGATAGGCACCTCCCAAAACAATCCCATAGTAGTACCTAGCGCTGCTTGTGACCCTAAACCATATAAAGCGATGGCGGTAGCAATGGCTATTTCGAAATTGCTAGAAGAGCCAATAAGCACTGTAATAACTGCCTCTTTGTATTTCAGGTTAAATAACCTTATCATTAAAATATTAAAACCAACAACAATAGCAAAGCCAATTAGCAGCGGCAACGATACTAATAACATTTCTTGCGGGTTTTCTATTAGCACCTCACCATTTAGGGCAAACAACACTATCAATGTAATTAGCAATGCCACAATTGCGACCTTACCAACAATTGCTTTATAAACATGCTCAAACCAGTCATTCCCTTTGCTTCGAATGAGTGTCTTTTTTGAGACAAACCCTGCCAATAAAGGCAAACCAATAAAGACTAGAACAGTAATAAAAAGCTCGTAGCGATTTATCATTATTCCTTGAATACCCGTTAATAACACAACCACTGGGGCATATAAAAACATTATTGTAATCGTATTTATACTCGTGGTGATTACATTTTGCTCTTGATTGCCTTTTGCCATACTCCCCCAAACAATCACCATTGCAGTACATGGCGTAGCGCCTAATAATATCAGCGCAACTATTAATTGATCCTTGCCTTCCAAAAAATAATAGGCCAATCCAGCAGTTACTAAAGGTGCTATAATCCAATTCGAAAACAGGGTGAGCAAAATCGGCTTCGGTGCTTTTGTAAGTTTTTTCAGCTCGCTTGTTTGAAAATTCAGCAAGGCTGGATACATCATAAGGAACAAGCAAATGCCTATTGGAACAGACACATTTCCAACTTTCCATTCATTTAACGAAACACTAAGGCTGGGTAAATAGATTGAAAAACCTATACCAGTTAGCATGCACAGAAATACCCACAGCCATAAATACTTTTCAAAAGTTCCTAAAGCTTTTCCCATGTATGAAAGGTTTAAATCAATTCAATAAGTTTCCATCATCATCCCATTCTGCAATGTCCATTCGCTTTGATTGGTCTACGCACTTCGCAATCCATTCAGGTTCGTACTTCATACCTGTTGCATCCAGGATGTCTTGAGGAATACCATCCCAAACGCCTGGTTGGTTACCCTTGTAATCGAGGTCCTTCACTCCCATCTGTGAAGTGAAATAACCAGTCAAAGTCAGGTTACGCATTCTCGTGAAAAAATTTTCACCCGGAATCAAAGTAGGATCAGTTTTACCAGGAAAAGCGATGGTATCGCAAATTGCTTTTTGCTGGGCATCGCTCAATTTCTTAAACTCCAAATTGTGTAGTTTATTAGATTGCGAATCTAGCCACGCAATCCCGCCTCTCATGGGCAGTTGATTTGTAGGCATGTCCTTCACTATGAATTCAATGAATTCTGGTACTTCTGCATCAGATGCAGATCCAAAATCTGCATTGGAAGGCAGAATGATATCGCATAAAACGGCAATGGTTTCTAATTCATGCTCATTGAGGTAGATTTCTGCTAAGACTTTTTCGTCATGCAGTTTTTCCTTTTCATTTCTTCCATAACCAGGAATCGATGGCACTTCTTGAACTTCAATTTCAGCATTTGGTGCACAGCCAGTAATCATAAGGCCACCAGCCACGGAACCAACTAATAAGGATTTGAGTGAGTCGCGTCTATCCATGATTATATATTACGTTTTTTAACTTGTTCTACTAAGTAATCTGAAGCTCTCCAAGCCAAGGCCAAAATGGTCCAAGTTGGGTTTTTATCAGCCTGTGAAACGAATGGGCCTGCATCCATGATGAATACATTCTCCACATCGTGCATTTGATTGAACTTATTCGTTACCGAATCCTTAGGATCATCTCCCATTCTTGTGGTACCCACTTCGTGGATGATCTCACCAGGCTTAGTCAAACCATACTCTCGGTCCGCACCCGGCTTATCGCCAAGGAGAATTCCACCAGTCGCTGTCAATACTTCCTCAAAAGTGTCTTGCATATGACTTGCCTGCTTCACTTCATGCTGTGTCCATTTGTAATTGAACTTCAACACAGGAATTCCCCATTCATCGACTACTTCATTGTCGATCTCGCAACGGTTTTCTCGTTGTGGAACACTCTCTCCCCTGCCTGAGATGCCCATTACAGCACCATAATATTTTTTTACATCGTCCCGTAATGAATCACCATAGCCACCGACTATGCCGCCCACTACTTTGTTAAGGTCATTTGGGTTAAAGCCAAAGCCATAACCTGGCATTCCCATTCCTCCCCATACTTCAATATGGTAACCTCTTGGGAAATCTAATTTCTTACCATTCAACCACCAAGGCGTATACACATGCATTCCTCCTACACCATCTTCATTGTATGTCTTCCTATCTATTAGGTCTGGAATAAGCACGGAACGGCTCGCACCAGTAGAATCGTGCAGGTACCTGCCTACTAAACCACTGCTGTTCCCTAATCCATCGTGGTGTAGAGCACTTTTAGAGTTAAGCAATATTCTGGCTGTCGAACAAGCCGAAGCAGCCATCACAATGATCTTACCTTTTAGGTGGTACTCTTTTCTGTCAAGTTTATTAATGTAGTTAATACCGGTCGCTTTGCCTTCAGTGTTGGTGGTGACTTCACGCACCATAGAATCATTGAACAAAGTTACTTTGCCCCCATTTTTTTGAGCAGGAAAAATCAAGCAGGTTCCTGATGAAAAATCAGCATATGCAGAACATCCCCTATTGCACTGTCCACAATAAAAACAGCTTCCTCTCTGGTTGTTAATTCTTTTTGTTAGGATAGAAAGCCTAGAAGGAATTACTGGAACGCCTGACTTTCTAGCTCCTTTGATATAGTACAGTTCGTGCAATCTTGGCTTGGGAGGCGGAAGGAAAAAACCATCCGGATCGTTGGGTAAGTTTTCATTACTACCAAATACACCGATAAGCTTATCTACTTTATCGTAGTAGGGTTTAACATCATCATAGCCGATTGGCCAGTTGTCGCCCAATCCATCTACACTTTTTCTTTTAAAATCTAGTGGTCCAAAACGTAGAGAAATTCTTCCCCAGTGGTTGGTTCGCCCGCCCAACATCCTCGATCTGAACCAATAGAATTCAGTATCTTTTTCTTTGGTATAAGGTTCCCCTTCAATATTCCAACCACCAAAGGCAGCATCAAAATCTCCAAATGACCTTCGGTTTGAACTAGCTCCTCTCCTTGGCGATTCCCAAGGCCATCTTAACTGAGTTCTATGTTCATCCAAAGCGGGGTCAAAAAACGGGCCTGCTTCTACTACCGCCACATCAAATCCAGCTTCAGAGAGTATCTTAGTGGCCATTCCACCACCAGCTCCTGAACCTACAATAATGACATCAAATGTCTTTGAAGAATCTATTACTTGCATATGTAAATATTAAAAATTCAATTCAGTGTTTTATATAAGATCGAAAGATTTTTTCATGGCATTGAAAGTTACTTGAAGTGCCAATTCATCATCCATTTTATTGAGCGACTCGTTAAACGGTTCAGCCCTGATTGATCCATCATAACCTATTGATTGTAAAGCACCTAAGAAGGCGGCTATATCAATTAGGCCTGAATGGCCTGGTAATTCTCTTTCCCAATCCAACTGCTGATCTGCCGTCTTACCGATTTTAGCATCATTTAAGTCACAAGTAATGATTAAGTCTTTATCCAGATTAAGGATGTCTTCAGTGGTTTCACCAGCACAAAACCAATGGAAGCTATCCAGTTGAATCCCGACATTTGGTTTGTTAATTTCTTTAAGCAATTCCTGCACCTCTTTCATACTTCTGATAAATGAATAGCGCTGTGCTGACATTAACGTTTTAGGGCCTACATATTCGAGACCAAGTTTAATGCCATACTTATTCAAAATATCTGCCATTTGGCTAATCCTACGAACATGTACTTCAAAATTCTTTCGATAAGTGTATTTATCATGCGTTGGCATTATCCAAGTGGACATACGATCAACTCCAACACTTTTTAAAGCAGCACCTACTTCAGGTAAGCGCATCAAACCTTGACTAAATACCACTTCATCATTTCTGAAGTCGATAGGTAAACCAGCCGCATCCCAGGTTAATTCTAGTGCAGACATCTTGCCTAGTAATGATTCGATTTGTGAACCGCTCATGGCCGAAATTTCAGCCGTCATGGGTACAATTGCTTCAAAACCTAGAGAAGAGGCCGTCTCAACCAACTGCATCTGAGAAAGATTAACCCCAATTACTCCAGGATTTAAGCTCAGCTTAAACTTCCTTTTAGCGTCTAAAAAATCGAAAGGATGAGTAATTGGAAAGGTTAAAGCGGTAGCGGCCATGACTGACTGCTGAATGAATTCTCTCCGCCCCTTTAACTTCATTCGTTTAAATTAAAAAAATCGATTGAATATAGAATCCTAAAACATCAACATTAAACGATTTTTATTCACAATAATTAATAATGCCTAGCTTCACACTGGGAATTTGAATTGTGTATTTAAATACATATCCAAAAATCTTAACCATTTTCTGACCAAGGAATTATCGTTCCCTGCTCCACTTATCTCATCTAAATTTGCATTGACCATTGCGATATACGGAATAAACCCAGCAATAAAAGTAAGGGAGCACGGACAATGTTTCTTTCAAAGCATTTAATGTCTAAAAACACCTTCATAATAAAACCACTTTAAATTCCAACCGTTATAAATAATTGAACCTTGAATTATTATGAAATACCTAATTTGTATAATGCTACTATTTTCATCTATGGACTCACATGTCATTTTTGATTTTAACCAAAACTCAGAGATTAATGAATGGATAATTGTGGATGATGTTGTGATGGGTGGAAGGTCATCAGGTAGCTTTAAATTAAATGATGAAGGTTTTGGCGTTTTCGAGGGCAGTGTCTCATTGGAAAATAATGGAGGATTTTCTTCCGTCCGTTATAGGTCTCCAAAAAAGCTTGTAAAAGGCTATAGAAAGATCATACTTAAAATTAGAGGCGATGGTAAAAAATATGAGTTTAGAATAAAATCTAATTCCAGGGATTATTACTCCTACATAGCACCCATTCAAACTTCGGGAGCATGGGAAGAAATAGAGATTGCGCTGAAGGACATGTACCCTTCGGTTAGAGGAAGACGACTTAACAGACCGAATTTCGAAGATGATTATATTGAAGAGGTTACCTTTTTAATCGGCAACAAGAAAAAAGACGACTTCAAACTGTTGATTGATAAGATTGAATTAAAATAAAAGATGCCTACTCCTTGACTACTTGAAGTCCATTTTTCTCCCAAACGGTAATCCCGCCTTCAAGATTATAGATAACCTCAAATCCCAACTCCTGGAGCACCTCAAGTGCAGACTCACTTCGTCCTCCCACACCACAATACACTGCTATAGGTTTTAATTTGTCCAGTTTACTCATTTGCATTTCGAAATCATCACCGAAGTAATCAATATTGCTTGCTCCCTCTATATAGCCTTCTTGAAACTCTCCAGCTGTGCGTACATCAATCAATTGTAAATCCCTATAGCGCTCTATAGCCCTTTCAAATTCAATATGACTGAT
>Ga0307985_10000830_pt1 | contig 17755 bp, 25 predicted proteins | sample EllFjometageno80_FD_203155 | JGI IMG/M metagenome (GOLD analysis project Ga0307985, IMG submission 203155) | Marine microbial communities from Ellis Fjord, Antarctic Ocean - #80 | ecosystem: Environmental > Aquatic > Marine > Unclassified | place: Southern Ocean | collected 2014-10-09 | reverse complement strand
CTTCCTTACCGCATCCACGGCAGGGTAGGTCTTGACGAAGCTCTTGACTGCCATTATAGTCAGTCATTTGCACAGCTCCACATACTGCATTCTTTCCTTTTTTTGTCTTCAATTGGTTAAAACATATAATATACATATTTATCTCTCCTGGTATCATTTTACATCTGATAGGATGGAAACTCAAGTCAGTCGACTAAGGACTGACTGCTCCTGGTATCATTTTACATCTGATAGGATGGAAACTCAAGTCAGTCGACTAAGGACTGACTGTTCCTAATAGTGGTGCCTACCACGTTACTAAAACTACTACGCTTACGCAATAGTTTGTCCACTCCTTGGCGTCGAAGTGTATCTACTTGGCTGTCGTCCGTGACAATTTTACATTGGATCTTCTGATCCGTTGTATAAGGAGCTCTTTCAGGTTCCTTCAAATAGATATTAGCACCCTCTCGGGCATAGGTGACAAGCATAATGCTTCTCACCCTTTTGTATTCCTTTATACGAGCATACTTACCTCGGCCATTTGAACTGGGAGTTGGCTCTCCGTCGCCCTCCTACACAGGAGGGTTGAATTCGAGTGGGGACTTTCCCCTCTCATTACTATAACGTATCAATAGATACCGGTATAGTGACATTCTGGTGTGGCGCCTTCCACATTGCAATGACGATTGACTACATCCTAGGCAGTCTTCGGCCCCGAGGGCCGTGCGTTTAACTGAATTAGTTGGTCACCAATCAGAACCTTCTGCTCTCGTAGTATTGGTCTCTTGAATGGTCTATCCCATCAGCCAAGAATCGCATCGCGTCCGGCTCCCAATTTTCGAAGTCAGTGCGACCATTAACCACTAAGGGTTCGGTTTCGCATCTTCTACAAATCAGAGATGTTTCTCTTCCATCTTCATCTAATGGGTAACGACGTGACGCTTGCTTATAATAGGCTAGCGTATACTTCATCATTCCCATATCTGAAGGAGGAAAGTTATTCTTCATCGTTTTCCAGTTAGATTTACAAAGTGGACCTGAGTTGTTTTTTTCCCAGTCATAAGTGCACATAATACACTTATATCGTAGGATCCAGGCTCTCTTTGTAGAACTATAATAATGATGTGCCGTAATGTTTAGAGGGGTACGTATTTCATACCCTCGAAACATGACAATCTTATATTCAGTTATCTCGTTTGTTTCTTCCTCTTGGGGCGAGTCCCCTAAGTCATCGTCTTTGTTAGACATTCTGGTAAGAAGGAACTTCCCCTTCTCAATAGTATAACGTGCCCACAGATACCGGTATCAGATTATTCTGAGTCTTTTACAGCGATCCATCCGCTAGATGCGGGAACCTCGGGACCGTCGTTAAGTCCCCAATATGTCTCAGTGATGTTACTTCCGACCAGTCTGAGCTTTGTAATGTGTTTAAATTGCTTGTGCTTACTCAAAATACTTCCAAGCTGCGGAGAGGATATCCCAGATTTGGTATTCCCGTTAAGCCAGTCCTTTAACTGACTAAACCCGACGTGGTGGATCTCTCTATCTGAAAAGGAGTAAAAGGCCTTCTCAATGGACTTAACTATTCGGCTAGACTTCTTCATTTTCTTTCACCTTCTTCAATTGGACAACTGCGTGCGCCCTGACGATACGATCAATAGTCTCCCATAGGACTTCTCTAGGTAGCGCGAGCGCTTCCAGTCTCGTACGCATGGCTCTTCTGATGCGGATGGTCGTGAATCCATCCTCGCGGGTAGCAGTTCCCATGTTAACGCCCATCTATAGGTATCTTATGAATACTTCTACAGATTACCCCCACTTTCCTCTGTAGAGTAGCGAAGTTCAAGTACAGGACGAAGGTACCACGCGTTATGAAGACCTACCTGGTGGACATCACGCTTTCAATAGACGCAATGCATGAAGAGAGTGCCGAGAAAAAATTAGATTCCTTTTTATCGGCCTTAGACCTTAAGAAAAACGACAAAATGGAGCTAGCTGAGATAGGCGAGCTCTATGAAGACGAGAACGCACAGCACCCAGAGGACTCTAGCGACACCGAAGACGCCGAAGACTCCGACGAATGGGACGACGAGTGGGACGATCTCGACTGGGACAAAATGGCCGACGGCGAAAAACCAAAGGCAGAAGACTCTGACGAAGACGCTGACGAAGACGCTGACGACTCCGATGAAGACTCCGATGAAGACTCCGATGAAGAAGATGAAGACGCCGGCGCAACAGAGGACGATCTTGACTCCCTTCTTTCAAATATCAACTCAGATGCAGACACAGAGGACTCTGATAATACAGAAGATTCCGATGACTCAGACGATTCTGACGATACTTGGGATGAAGACTGGGGCGATTGGGATGAAGACTAATCTTTTCAATGACCACCGCATCGCATGAGTGATAACGATGAAGTGGAACAACACACCGGCCCATGAGATCCTCTCGGAGACACAGGCGTCACGAGAACTAAGACTAATAGGAATATCCTATGAAAGACTCCCTCTGATCAAGTACGAAGATGCAGCACTTGCGGCACTACGTGAGGAAGGGATCGAAACAAAGGCTGGATCGGTTGTAAGAATAACAAGAGACTCGAAGAGCGCAGGGAGTGGGTTTAGATATTATCGAAAAATAATTCTCTGAGAGAGATGACCTTATCTCTAACTGACCCGTCGGACAAGTGATGGCCATGGAGTTGAGGTTCTTTGTCTGGTTTGCCCAACCCGAAGATTTCGACGAGTTTGGCAATTTAAATCTTAAGATAAGTACGGGTCGCCTAAGACATCGTTGGGTGCCAACTACGCAAGCATCTGCCCGCCGATACCTCCAACACCATCCACAAGGAGCAGGCCTCCGCGCCGCACACGACAATCATATCTTGGTCAAGATAGTCTTAAGCGAAGAAGGTGCGATGGAGGACCTAACTTCGGATTACCCGAATGCGATAGTCGGAGGGCTCCATGGCGCAGTGATCCGCACACCTATCGACATATTAGTACCAAAAATGCCAAGAAGACTTGAGGAAGATGAGCTTCCACCACCAGTCACATACATGAGCGGCAGATACGATAAAGTAAACACAGTCAAGGTCAAAGAGTTCTCTAGCTTAGAAATGGGATTGATGACTCCTGACGCGATAAAGGAAATGTCTGTTATCGAAGTAATCACCCCAAGTGCATTCAAAACGGCCGGAGAGCAATTCCCCGTACTCGGAGGAGTGCACGATCCACGAATGGGTACAATCGATGAAACACTATGCCAAACGTGTAAACAACCTCGGTTCGAGTTCGATGCATCAAACTCGTGTCCAGGCCACTTCGGTCACGTTACTCTAGCAGTGCCCGTACCAAAGGTAGCATACCTAGGATACAATAAGAACTACGCAGTAGGGACATACCCTATTCTCAACTGCTTGAACAACGTCTGTCATAGTTGTTATGAAATAAATATCCCCGCAAGTAAGCTAGACGACTTAGGACGACGTGTTGATTCGGTATTCGACAATAACAAACGAAACTTTTCAGGGTTCAGAGACATCAGAGTCCTTCTAAAGTATGCAGCAGAAAGCTATCATGGTACTGAGCCATCAGAAAGAAAGCCCTGCAACGCTTGTGGCGAGTTTACCCCAGTGTTCAAGTTCAGCCATAGAACAGGACAGTTCTTTATCCCACTACCAGATGAAAGATACATTAATGGAGCTAATGGAAGAGATTATCGGGGACTATACGAGGTACTTAGAAACATCAAAGACGATCAATGCAAGTACTTCGGGTTAAACTATGAAACCTCACGACCAGAGGATTTATTCTTTGTGAATCTACCAATAGCTCCAAACATCGTAAGACCCTCAGCAGCAATTCCAGGAGTACCACTAAAGGGGCTCGACGACCTAACTAAACTATACCAAGACGTTATAACAGCTAATGAGAAGTTAAGAGATATAATAATACGTAAGTTAGGCTTTAGTAGAGAGGTTATGGTTGCTAAGCAATTATATCATGCTGTAAGTAGAGTATACGATAATCGACGTCCAGCAACTGGCTCGGGTGGCACCTCCATGATGCGTGGCTTCGCGGGTACAGAGAAAGCGCAATCATTCAAAGGAATCATGAATCGGCTCACTGGTAAGGAAGGAAGGTTCCGTAACAACCTACAATCGAAGTACGTCGAAGAAGTTAGCTATTCGATTATTGTTCCAGATCCAGCGTTAGCTATTGACGAAGTAGGGGTTCCAACCGCGATAGCTATGGAGTCAACAGTGCTAGAAGAAGTAACTCCAGAAAACTTTGCTAGAATTAAGCAGATGCTGCTCAACGGACCGAACGTTTATCCGGGTGCAACTATGTTAATTGCCGATGGCGACCCTCATAACGAAGAGCCCAAAAACTACAAGGTTATCACTAGTAACAACGGAGAAACATTCTTTGAAAAAGAAGTAATAGTCGGCTCTCTAATTAAGCGCCATATACTAGACGGCGACTATGGATTGTTCAATAGAGCCCCTTCACTTCACCGTCAAAGTGTACTCGCTTTACGAGCGAGAGTGCGCCCAGAGAAATCTCTGGGGATGAACCCCACAGTTTGTATTCCATTCAATGCAGATTATGACGGTGACGCTATGAAGTTACACTTTGTACAATCTGCCGAAGCAGTTGATGAAGCAAAGCGCTTAATGGCACTAGACAAGAACTTAATTCACGCACGTTACGGTAAGCTAACTGTTGCGACAGATCAGGATCAAACTAGTGGACTGTATCTGTTGACTCACACAGATAAGAGAAGAAAAGGCGAATGGGATAAATTCAAACGACTAGGATTCACCGACGAAGGGATTCCTTATGTGAGTAAGAGTGCGGCAGCAGAGTGCTACACTTATGTGTTCAGCGAGATACGCGATAAAACTGAAATACGTAAAAAATGGTTAGCGCACAAGAGGCAGGTTTCCGATCCAATCACATGGGCCGAGTGGCAAACTCAACCGCACTATCGTACAGTAGACTCTCTTCCCGAATCGGATGTCACTTCACCGGATGGCGACGCATGTTATACTGGAAGAGCCTTATTCAGTCACCTATTTACTGTAATGAGTGCGGAATACGTCTCTGCAACATTCATCGGTAACACCCCTAAAGTAGACGATGAGGGAGAGATCATAAGAAAGGACACAAGTAAGGATCTGCTACTAACTCCAGGTGTAAAGGCCCAGAAAAAGGAAAAGGAAAGAGTTATTGTTTACAAAGGAAAGCTACTACAAGGCACAATAGAAAAGGACGCCTTCGGTGAAGGAGGTTCGTCGCTTGCGCCTAGTTTCATCTATCACGAAGGATACGAAGCAGGGCAAGCCAAGTTAACCGAGTATATTGAAATGATAACTAGGCTAGGTTATGCTGGACATATAGTTATTGGATATACTATGGGTATAGCTGATGTTAGTGTTGATACTCTGTCACCGGAATTAACATCGCCCGACACCGTTATTGAGCCAGGAACAGTATCTTGGGTAAAATCGGAAGTACAAGAGGAAATAGATTCGTTATACGACACTTATGCACAAAAAATCGCCGGTGTACAGAAGTCATGGAATGATGGAAGCTTCTTTGATAAAGCACAAGGCGAAGATCAAAAGATATTCGCTGCAACCGATCCGACAGGATACATTGAAGAAACAATAATTAATTTAACCGAAGAATATGAGCATAGGATACTTGGGCCAATTGAGGACACACAAGGTGCGGGTAACGCCCTACAAATCGCTGTTCGTTCAAAGGCCAGAGGTAAAGACGAGAACGTTAGACAGATGGGAGGGTCATTCGGATTAGTGCTAGTCGGAGGGAAGAGAATAACCTCAGGGATCAATATTAATAGGCCGCTAGCACACTTCCCACTTATGTCAGAAGGAGAACCATATGATATGGACCACCCTATCCACACAGGGTTTGTCAAGTCCAGTTACTCGAAAGGTATGGATCCGGCGGAGTATTGGTCAACTTCCACAGCGGGAAGACGATCTACTGTGGAGTCGGGTCAAGGTCAAATTGCTGAGTCAGGGTATCTTGAACGAAAGATGATCAAAGCACTCGAGCCACTAGTTGTAAACGATAAGAAACAGGTGATCAATACTAGAACCGGAAGAGTAGTTTCTCCCTTGATCGGTGACGATGGTCTCGCACCTTACCACATTCGGGGATCGCACGATAACATCAACACGGACGGAAGAGTGATCACGTTACAACCGCTCCTGTTTGAGTTCGATTGTAAGCACGGAAAGCCACTGGAGCAACACCACGCAGGAGAATACCCAGAACACGCGTGCCTAGAGTGCTCTAAAGGATCGGACATTGGCGCTTTCACTGCCGAGTTGGACCTTTACCGGGGCGTACGTCCTTCTAAAAATTCAACTGAAGTTCTTCTTAGAGTACTCTTAGTACGTGAAGTCACCAAGCCAAATGTTAGGAAAATGGCCAGACGCTTTTATGAGTTTTATCAAGATTCGGTTTGTCGCACAGGTGAAGCTATCGGAGCAACGGCTGGCGGGTGTCTCGGTGAGCCGGCTACACAAGCAGCTCTAAGGAGCTTTCACTTCGCAGGTAAGATGTCTTTCCAAGGGTCGGTCAAGCGAACCAAGCAAATCCTCGAGTCCCCATTGTCTAAATCAATAGACATCAATGCCCCAAGAACAATTGTACCGATGAGGTCGGAGCACAATAGTGAAAACATGGTCCGCAAAGTTGCAGCGATAACTAGAGTAGTCTTAGGATCGCAGGTCATCTCTCTCATTAGTTACGACATGTCGACGATGTCTCTGATCATTAAGTTCGACGTGGACAAGTGTAAGCTTTTTCGCCTTGACGAAGTAACTAGTGTGATCGCTAAACAAATCAAGAAAGCCATTCAGGTACCGCATACAGTTGCTTCGCGTACACTAAACATTTACGAACCATATGTTATTCAACTAAACACCGAAGATCAAGCGGACTTGTTGAGATCCAAAGAAGCCATACTCAATACTGCATTCAGCGGAATAGGTGGAGCCAGTGTTGTTACCGTGACAAACGACAACAAAGAATTCCCTAATAGATGGGTACTCGATATTAGAGATGCTTCCGCAACAACCCTAAATGGTATAGTAAGTAGATTAATCGAGTATGTTGAAGTCGAGGCAATACAGACCAACAACATTGGATGGATACACAGGATGTTCGGCATGGAAGCAGCATTATGGCAGATCGAGCAGGAACTGGATTTCCAAATGAACGGCACAGGTGGAGTAGGAGAGTATGATTACCGATACATCAGAACAATATGTGACTTAATGGGGGAAGAAGGAACGGTTTCCGGACTCGGACCACAAGGAATGGGAAGCTACGGTAACTATTCAGCCATGGCGGGCGCATCCCTCGAAAGAGTACCGGAAGTAGTCATGGGTGGCTCTGTGATGGGTAATTTCGACAACTTACAAGGCCCTGCCGAGGCTATTGTGGCTGGCGCGACAGTTCTAGTCGGAGATTACGTACCCAAAGCTGAGTGATCTTGTCAACGTGCGCAGTAAAGACATCTTCAAAGACCTCTAAGGCTTTATCCGTATCAAGAGTCTTAAACAACCACACTGTAGTACGTGAGACTCTAATGGCTGAGTGCTCTTCGGTGTCCCTAACCCACTTATGTCCCGCACTAATTTTGTTATGTAAGTCTAATGCGTACTGGCGACGGTATCTGGCGACGTTCCTACGATAAACACATATCTTACACTCATACACGTTAAAGGTGTGATAGCTCACCATATCGGGCCTATGATGCTGCCATGCGTAGTAGCCACAGCCCGTAAGACACTTTTTCCATCCACTTAGGTCTTCTTTCACTGAAAGTCCTCCAACTTAAGCACCACTTGTGCCTCTTCACGAAGCAAAGAGTTGCTCAAGCCGATACCATAAAGAATATGATCAAGTTTCGAGATAATATTCTTTTCTATTATCAAATCAATGTCGATATCGTACTCGCTTATCTGAGATAACTCATGGAACCCGACATAGCCACCGGCTGGGATCCAAGTAGGACCGCCGTTAACAAACGTATAGTAAAACGAGTCACCCTTATCGAAATCAGAGTAAGTATCATTAGCTAGAACTATATTGTGCCATGCCGCCGCCTTCTGAGTGCCGCCAAGATTAGCGTAACACTGGTCTGATTCATCGAATGCGTCGGGTGTCGCCTTGGAGTTAGTAGCTGCTTCTCCGTATAACGGGTGTGAGGTCTCTGGCGGTAGCCACTTACCTAACCTAGCTCTAGCAATAAGATCTTCTATGGGAACGTCTCCGTTCCTGACAGAGTCGACCACCCCTCTTAGGTAGTGCAACACTTCCTCAGCAGGTCTGTCGTCCCATATCAATTTCATCGCTTCGATCTGCGCAGTCCTGCCTATTTCAGCAGTATTAGTATGCTTGGCTTCAAGACCTTGCATCTTTATTCGCTTGTCCACGGGAAGGTTTCCAATATCAAAAGGACTCTCACCGCTTCCAGGTTGCCAAATAATCCTACCAGCATAGCGGTTCCGTCGGGGTAAGTAAAACCGATCCATGATGAGTTCCGCTTCAACAACCACCGCAGTAGATTTTAGAGCACTCTGACACGAAGCAGTTAACTTGGCTGCAAGAATAGTGGCAGCTTCGGCGCATTCTTCGGGAGTTAAGTCATCACCCAGTGCGAAGAAACAGCTATCAGTGTGACCGTAGATCAATTTGTAGCCCATTTCTTCCGCTTCCTCGGCAATTCTCATCAAGTTAGTACGACCACCGTAAGTAATTGTCCTAGCTATGTCCATATCACCCCAAGCGTATCCCTTGAATGCCATCAGTCCGTAGAATGTTGCACGCAAGCGCTTCACAGTCTTCTGCGCATCGTCCCACTTACGGTATTCAGTTGAAGACTTGCCATCATCTGCGGCAGCAGTATCTCTCTTTGCTTTGTACTCGTCACGAAGCACGTCAAGCTCTAGGACACAGCTAGGAAGTAATCCCATCGGTTGCCTACGGAATCGACAGCCATCTCCAATAATATCGTCCTCCTGTTCCTCACCCGGCTTCACACGGGTTTCGTGGCTAGTGTTGTAAGAAACCATCATACTTGGATACAGTCCCGCGAAATCCACGATGACCACATTCTTGTGTAAACCGATAGTTCCTAACTCTTCAGGATCAAAAACAATAGCGCCTTGTAGCACATCGTCCTCTCCATCAAGCGCACCCATCTTTAGTTTCCACTGAGGTGTTCCAGACTTTTGAATGAAATTAGCCTTACGCATGAAGTACACTCTAGCGTAGCTAGATCCGTAGAAGGTAGAGCTATATTGACATTTCGCTAACACTTGTAAGTTCTGTTGTCCTTCGATCAAGTTGAAATCCCTCTCGATCTCTACCATTAACTCTACGTCACGGTAGTTGTAAAACAAATACTCCTCTAAGAACTCATCATACTCAGCATCGTAGAAATCTGGCCTAAAATCGGTTTTACCTTTTCCGAAAAGCGTCTGTCCTACTACGTCCAGTTTCATACTTGGCAAGTTAGTTGATTTAGAGTCCTTGTAAATACGCTCAAAGAGTCGGTCAAGTGAGATAACTAAACGACCTGCAATTGGTTGAGCAGTCCAACGATACTGATTACCTTTGAAAGTGGGTTCTCTCATATGTCGGTTCTTACCTAGACTACTAGGACTTAACTTATCTGCTCCTATACCTAATGACTCTAGTCTATAGTATAATGTAGGAAGATCGTAGAATCCCATACCCCATGCGAGTAAACAGTCTGGGTCTATGTCATCAACATAGTTAACGAAGGAAAGTAACATATCCTTTTCATTATCAAAGTAAAAGACTGTTACATCGTCACCATCGAAAGTCTTCTTTTCAACTTTCTCTGACTCGTTGTCGTGCTGACACCACTGAATGCGCTTTTCAGTAAACGAATCATACGCACCTATCATGTTAATCATTTGATTATCTCTAGGATTAGTGATTTTCGTTACCTTCGTGGGGCAGTCACCATCGCGGTATTGTAGTGCTTCTAAATCGATAAATAACTTACGCATCTTGTAAGTGTTCATCTCGCTAACCTCATCAACAAGATATCGATCTTCAAAGGGAACATCGGCTTCGTAAGTCGGCTCCACCTTGTTAGAAAAGACTCTAGCTTTCCATGGCGCATCGAAGAGTACCTTAGTTAGCTTCTTGCCGTCAGATGTCTTCTTATCCGTCGCCTCTAATGAGTCGACTAGCCATCCTACTCCGTCTTGGTCTTGTAACTGACTGACAGTGGATCTTCGCTTAGCGCTGTCCTTTGCTGTGACAATGATCTTATCTTCATCGCTAACATAGCAGTAAGGTATAAACTTCTCTAAAGCTTCTTTGCGCACCCACTTTCCGTTCTCGAGTTCTCTCCAACGCAAACTTAATTCCGCAGTCGGGTTCGATTTTCCTCTTTCATCAGGAGCGTAAATAGTATCTATAATCATGCTCTCACCTCCTTATTGTAGTAGCCTTCTATGATAGTAAAGAAATTACAATTTGAAAAACAATGAACCACACCATCGTGGGTATAAGCTAGATGGTTCTTATCAGAGTCTTTGCCTTTTCTAGCACAGCTTGGGCAACGCGCAGTGTAAAAGTTATTGGAGTCAGGTCCACGGCTGGCTTCTAAAGACTCAATCCATGCTGGCATATCAAACCCGAGATTATCCATCTTGGCCTTACTTATCTTCTTTAACTGAATAGTGCTCGGAGGAAATCTTCCGGTATTGTGAAAAGCAATTATTTCTGAGAGGACTCTAAAACCCTCTGGAGGTCTGAAACAAACCATCCCATCTCGGACGTCTTGGTTCGATAAGTGGAATCTCGGATCATTTCTAAGTTTACTGGTTAACCTTAGAAAGGACTCTAAGGGGACTTTGGGAACTACTACTCTGCGCATAAATCAAGAGTAACGACGTCCGCCTATAAAGAAGCCGGCTCACTATAGCCAAATCCAGTTGACTCTACCCAAAAGTACCGATTGAACGGCCCTTTTCGTTCCACATTGAAACCTTGCTTCTTCATCCAGAACGATGTAGCTCGAATTGAGGATCGCCATTTTTCCTGACGGCGATCTATGTGTAATCTTCCTAGTAAGTAATTGAATGCCGCCTCGGCGGTCAGTCCATCATGAAGGTAAGGGTGTTCGAGTAGTATCGATAGAACTTCCCGATCACGTTCACTCTTTGACATCCTCAGACACCTGGGACTTCTTTGGTAGTGCAGCGCTTACAGCCGCAATACTTCCACCGACAACTTTGCCGACAGGGTGAGTTACCGTATCGACTGCGGTAGCCGCAGTGCTCTTGACTTTAACAAACAAGTTACCCATGTTTGACTGTTCATCTCTGTCAGAGTTCTGGAGAACTTCCGGAACGCCGTTATTAAGAACCTCACTGAGGATAATCCAGGCTTGTGCCCGTGTAATACTAGGGTGTCCACCAGCAGATAGAACTCTAGCGACTACTGATAGTAGTGTGTCGTAACCATTCTTACCGAGATGGGCATTCACTTCGTTCACCCATGACTCTTCAATAAGAACCACGTTATCCATCATCTTGCGTACAAGCCCGACTCTTTTCCCTTCATAGGTAAAATATTTCGCCATATTAATCCCTACTTCGCATTGCCTACTTAACAGTCTCGCTCACATCTTGGTGATCTTGAACGCGTCACCAGAAGGTCTCAGTGTACCAGATTTAAACAACTCAATAGATAGACGTGCACGGTTTTCTGAAAACTGTTTGACGGAAAGATGAACTTCTGCGGCATCTTCCCCGAATAATAACTCAAGTAGTTCGGCACACGCCGGACGGTTCTTTTTGAACGCTTTCCAAGATCGAGCCATCGCGGCTGTGCGATATTCCGCATCGAAGTATTTAGCACTCTCAACATAAGAAGGACTGTAGGAACCATGATCTTTAGGGTCAGACGAGCTATTATCGTGCTCTCCCCACATACGATAGAAGTCCTTTTCCTTCATAGGAACTTCCCCATCTCATCCAGCTCCGCCGCAACTGACTTACCTACGTCTTCTGATATGTTTGCGTATCTGATCAAGAGTGCCGCGACCTTTCGAGCCTCTTCAGGAGTTAATCGCTGTACGACTAATATGTCTTCGCTGCAAATACTGACCTCTATTGTAGAATAGATGTGGATATCTCCACGACGCTCTTCACTAACTTCATCATCGCCGTCATCTATTCCAACATGGAAGCCGCCCTGCTTTTTGCGTGCGATGTCGTAGACTGTATTAGGGAATAGCGTTCTGATAACTTCCCCGGATAGCTTATGCTTCAATAGACTCACCCATCTTCGCGGTTTTACCTACTGCAACATACATTGGAGAAGGTAAAGTGATCAAGAGATCCGTTATTTCTGTGGATCGGAGAGCTAAGGCCATGTCGCTGCCACTGTTTTCTATAGTTAAAAGGTACGTAGAATTATTCTGATGTATCTGTATTACACTTATGTCATCATCATCGAGTGTCATATCGAATGAGTAATCAAAAATCACTGGACCGCCTACTATTAACTCTTGAGCTAACTTGTATAAGGCTTCCAATTCCAACTGGATGTGGGCCATCATAGGACCCGAGGCGGTGCTTGGCACAAGTAAAGCCACGATAGCTAGGGCTAAAAAGATATTGCTTAGTAGCTCGTCAGGAAATCCACGTCCTTTTCGCCATCACCAAGGTATTTTTTAACTAACTTAAAGACCTCTTTGACATCAATATGGTCTTCTTCGTAGATTCCTAGCGCAGGGAAAGCAATAGTGTACCGGTCGTGCAATCGGCGCTCCCTCATCACTATGAGCCCCGCCTCGATCCAGTCAAGGTACTGTGGGCTAGCGTAGTGATACCCTGTTGGTAAAAATAGGATCTTCGGGGTTTCATTTCGTGGCAACACTAACTTACCTCTAGCGATTCTTCGAGAATCTGTTAGTCTACGAAAATAAGCATAGGCAGAAGGAAACTCACGTTTAACATCGGGGAGAGGATGGCGTGTAAAGCCCTTACTCCCAGCTTGCACAGGTATGACTAATACGTCACACTCGGAAAGTGTTAGTGATGTGTAGTCATCGAGGATTATCATATATCTCACTGTAAAAGCAACCAGCGAACTGGCGTTTAGGATCCCCATAGATCTTTGTCACGACACCGAAGTCGTGACATTGGTCATCCATAAAGTGTTGAATGTCTGCGGAGCTTAAATGAAGCAGGTATATCTTGTGTCCGTAAGCATTTTTACTTTGCTGGAACATCTTAATCCCCCAAAATGCGGAGACTTCGCTCAACCATCGTCTGTAGTCAGCCGGTAGTCCACTTATGTTCTTAACGGACCGACCATTGATATCGATATTAGGACAGCTTTCTACATGATCTCTTATTTTTGATAATGTATCTTCTGCTCTAGGGTCATTGTAGTACTCTAACCGAAACGCCCTTAATTCCTCACGGGTTATTCCTGGACATTGGTTATCATAGGCTTGTCGTAAGCAATGATCGGCAGCAGCGGTTAATTTAGATCGCTTACTCGGAGTTAGATCCAGTAACTTATGCAATTGGCCAATAGATGATGCTTCAAAGTACTCTAAGGGAGATTTACCGTAGCCGGAATCGCCCGGATGGTGGTGATCTAAAATTTCGATCCCCAATGACTTCATTTCTTTCTTACTATAATCATGGTGAGAGCACTCTATCCACACTTGATCGGATCGAGGCTTCGGATGATCGGCATCATAGGCTTCATGTCTGCGAACACGTTTGCCATCTTTCTCTGCACGTACTATAGTGTATCCATTATCTATTAGTATAGACTCTATCTGTACCATCTCACTATCGTGTCCACCGATAACGAAGGTGGTCACTCCTCTTCATCCCCTAAGACTGAGACTACTAGCTCGAACCAGACAGGGCCAGAAGGTGTGGGCATCGATCCATCGGCGTGAGCTTGAGCAGTCATCGGCGGGTGAACATAAGGATGCGTGGGCTGCGTTTTACTACTTCTAACAATAGTAACCGCTTTCAGTGTCGCGCCGGGTGGCATCCTTAGTCCTTTGACCCAATGAAATATTTTCTCCAAGTCAGTTTCTTTCAATCCCAACATCATTCCCATTTCTTTTCCATCAAACCCAATACAATCTACTAATGCTATCATTTCACTCATTCTTCTTCCTCCATTTTTTTATTAATACATACGGGGCAAGCACCATTGAAGGTACTCCCATCGCAAAACCTACACCGATCAAGTCTCCATACCGGAGGATACAGAATCCTTGAGATAAGCTTACGAATCATCTTCTTCCCTCGCTTTAAATAATACAGTTACATCACAACACTCATCGTCAAAATACATGTCGGAGTCAGGAAATAACCATGTCGACGCCCGCTCAGATTTACACTTAGGGCATTCGTACTTAATGTCAATTGCATGACCTTCGGTGAATACCTCAGCGTCTTTATCCTTAGTTGGATCGAAGAGAACCACGTAATCAGTTTCATCCATGTCGGGAACCCCTTCACTCATTATAGTATCAATCACATCTTCAATTGTCATTACAATCCTCTCCTGTAAACTATACTCAATACCGAACAAGCAGGGCAGGTTATCTCCACCGAGCTGCAAACTCGCATAAGCGACTTAACTGTCATCTTAGCAACTGCCTTACAGTCCGGGCAGAGTGCTTTCAATATGGTTGTACCTTGGTGTGTTCTATCGTTATTCATGTTCTTCTCCTCCAAATAAGATACCTTCTAAAAGGGCTTTTGTGTCCTCTTTATCCTCGTCGCTCGATTCACTGTTAGGAGTAATAACTCCCTTATGTGCGCCGTCGATAAAGCAAAACTCACACAAGTAGTGAGCTCTATTACACTTCTTATTATCGCAACCGATGTCCACACACTTACCTACAGTACCGCACCTTGAGCAAGCTCCCATTTCTAGCTCAGATGTTACACTGTCCCAAGCTCTGCGAATAAATTCGATACTAAGTCTTTCTTTCATTTCTCTCCCTCATGTTTTAGTAATACGCTACGGAACACTACGAAGCTCATTGTCACACCTAAGTTCCCATGAGTTAACGTGACCACTCCCTTAGCAGGATCATCATTCATTCGTTCAGAGATCTTTTCAAATCCCCCGATAGCTTGTTCTTGATCGAAAACGACTTTATCGAGTCGCTTCTCGTAGTATATCTCAATAATTGCTTCTGCACAGATACCTATTCCAGCTATCATCCAGAAGAAATCTGAATCAATGTTAGTTATTTTAAGTACATTAAGTCCGGCCAAGATAGATAAAGTAACTCCCATTAAGATGAGTGCCTCGTATCTTAACAAGTGTTTAACTACGTTTTCTGCTGTCTCTATCATCTCATCACCATCGGATAACAACAGTCTTTGTATTCATGTCTAAACTCCATATCTAAGCCACATTTAGGGCACAATTTCTTTTCTTTTTGTTCGCTCATAATATAGCCTCCCATTCATACTTCTTCTCTATACCATCTTCATCATAGTATATACCTAGGTATAGGGATTCATTAGTCAATATACTTCTAATAGTACCGCTTATCCATAAGCTACCAGATCTCTTGGTCGGAATGTTATCATCATTTAGCTCTTGAGCGATCAGGTTGGGCGACAACCCATCTCTAAAGAAATCGAATATACTCTGAACGACAATGGCTTCAGCACTATTAACTTCTAAGAGTCCTTTGTCTTCTTTATCCCCTGTGCGAGAGAACTTTGAATCATAACCATAGGGCGGTCTCCCAACATATTTGCCGGAGTTCTTCTTACCTTTCATGCCACTAATGGTGCGAGCCTTTGTCATCTTCACCTCAAGCTCATTTATGATGCCCATGAAGGCAAGCATGGCTCTCCCCATAAGGGTCGAGGTGTCGATATCTGCATCGAGAGCGACAAAGTCATTCCCACTGTCAATGACAGTGTCCACCCATGTATCGAGGTTCCTGCGATTGCGATGGAATCGATCCAGCTTGACAGCGAGAGTAATATCCCAGTTGGCCATATCATCCATCATTTCATTGAATCTAGGACGGGTTTCTGTTTTAGTACCAGAACCTGTTTCGTGATATATTGCCACAAGGCGGAACCCCTTACGGGCTACATACTGTTTGAGATCCCTGACTTGTTGCTCGATAGATGTTTCCGATTGCATGTCAGTTGATACTCTGGCATAAATTACAGCTCTGATAGCATCCGCCGAGGTTGGTTGCTCGTATCCATGTATCTCTAAGTCGAATGTTAGTTCTTCTGTCATTTGTAATTCCTCCAAGGGTAGTTTGCCGTAATCTTATTTTACTCCAAAGGTGCTTTGCCGTAATCGCCATTAACTCGTTTCGGGGTAAGTAATGCCACTCAAAGGGTCATATATAAACTAGAAGGGCCCCCTTCGTGTAGCGCATAGTTAATGTGGGACCCTTTATCCGAATACTACATACCCCTAGTGATCCCTACTTTACTATAGTTAACACCACAATGCAGGGTATTACAGTGAGAATCACCTACAATTCGATCACCAAAGGGTTACCTCCCGAATCAGGGGTCACCCAGAGTCCTTTAAGGTACCCTTGGGAGAATACGTCAAGGCACCCTTATCGGAATTAGAACTGGCACAAAGTCACTGACAGTAGTAGTCGCCGGTAGTAGTGATCACTAGTAGTCTTCACACTAGTGGTATAGTCCCCACTAGTGCACACAGTAGTACTCTGTATTACTACATACAGATGTTATTTTGACATTCAGGGGTACCTAAACGAAGACTTCATAAGCCCCTGCCACCCCCACTATAACTACAGGAGAAATCAATATGGAAGAAACCAATAAAATATTAGAAGAAATAAGAGATAACCTAGCTTTGGTCGCAACAGCGATACTCAAAGTGACCGTAGGAAACGTCCCTGCCTTTGTAAAGGTAGCACAGGATGTCCTAGAGTCGGCAAATAAAGTCGTGGTCACAGCAGTCACAAGCGAAGTAGAAGAAATAGCCAAAGAAGCCCCAGTTACAGTGAAGAAAGCTGATGGTAAAACCATGGTGATCGGCGCAACAGTCGGATCATTGACAGAAAAGAAAACCAAGGGATTATCCATTGGTGACACAGGAATCATCGTCGATGATAACGGCGGTGTCGGAGTATGGCGCACAGTTGCATTCAAGTCATCAAGCACACCGATCAAAATGCGTTGTGGAGAGCTGTCCCTGCTTGAAGGCGCCGCCCAACCTCCTAACGAGGAAGAGGTAGCTAATGAAGAAGTCGCTGAAAGTGAGACCTTAGAGGACTCTAAGGAAACAAAAGAGGACTCTGGAGTTTCGCCAGAACCCGCGACCGCAGAAGGCGCAAACTACACGTTCAGTGCAGGAGCCCACAAGAACAACACTGTTCACGGTATCTACACAGGTAGCGATCGTGGATCACAGTTTATCATCTGGGCTGCTGGGAAGCACAAGGATATAGACGCAAAAGCAGCTTGTGCGAGTTACCTCAAGGTGGTGAACCAGTGAAGGTACTACAAACTATCGAGGGTGGATTCGCTAAAGAGATTTTCGAAGCTGACAAAGAAAGCGTAGGGTGGTTCCTAAAGGGGTTCCAATTCGCTTGCAAGCGAAACCTTAGCTCACCAGAAGTCATAGGTGTTCTTAGAGCACTAGTTGAGCAAGAAGCAGCTAACATAACC
>Ga0307985_10000828_pt1 | contig 17772 bp, 11 predicted proteins | sample EllFjometageno80_FD_203155 | JGI IMG/M metagenome (GOLD analysis project Ga0307985, IMG submission 203155) | Marine microbial communities from Ellis Fjord, Antarctic Ocean - #80 | ecosystem: Environmental > Aquatic > Marine > Unclassified | place: Southern Ocean | collected 2014-10-09 | reverse complement strand
TGTGGCGACTCATGTTCAAGAGTTCAGCTATGCCATCGTCGAGGGAGCTATTAGCGAAGACGTTCCCATCGTCTACGCCGAGATGCCACGTGGCAGCATGTTGTTCTGTGACGCCAACGACTCGTTCCGCACCTTTGTCGACGACCTGGATAGCTCAGGCCAATGAGCATCGATCGCATCTACACCCGCTGGCCCACCGTCGAGGGATACTGCGATCAGCAGAGTTATGCCGCAGGAGAACCGGTGGCTGTGTGCTGCGCAGACCGCAGCGGTGGGTTTCGGGCAACAGTGACTCGGGTGGGCGGCGAACGAGAGGTTCTGTGGACGAGCGGCCCGTTAGAAGCCGCAGATCATCCGGTTCCCGAGGATGCTTGGTCAATAGGTTGCGGCTGGCCCGCTGCCTTCACCATTCCGACCGAAGCCAGCTGGCAATCAGGCTTCTACGAGATCGAATTCCAGTCTCATGAACCGGGACCACGTTCGCGGTCACACGCCTTCTTCGTAGTACGAGCACGCACCGGTGAGCCATCGAGCCGGACCCTTCTTGTGCTGGCCACGAACACCTACAACGCGTATAACCAGTGGGGCGGCAAGTGCATGTACAGCGGCGCACCGCAGCTCTCGTTTGCCCGGCCGACCGAACGCGGATTCCACGCTCGGCCTGCTGCACCCTTCGATGTCGCCTTCGATGGCCGTCTGACCAACACCGAAGATCCTTCAGACCCCGAGCATCAACGGCTGGTCGACTATCAGATCGCTAATGATCTACCGATGTTGACGGGGTCATCGGGCTGGCACAACTGGGAACGCAGGTTCGTGCGCTGGGCCGAACAAGCAGGTTTCGGCTTCGATATGGCAGCGAACATCGACCTTGACGCCCGACCTGAGCTTCTCGATGACTACGACGTGTTGCTGTCTGTCGGTCATGACGAGTATTGGTCTTCGGGCATGCGAGACACCGTCGATGCATGGGTAGAGAGCGGTGGCAGCTGGGCGATCTTCTCGGGCAACACAGCCTTCTGGCAGGTCCGCTACGAGGACGATGGACGCACCATGGTGTGTCACAAAAGTGCCGCTCGGTTCACTGACCCAGTGCGCGATAACGAGCCAAACCTGCTCACCAGCATGTGGTCCGACCCTCTGATCGGTCGGCCCGAAACATCCACGACCGGGCTGACATTTACCCGGGGCGGGTATCACCGAATTGGTGGCGCACTTCCCAATGGCACTGGCGACTACGAGGTTCACCAACCCGGCCACTGGGCCTTCGCAGGCACCGGTCTTACAGAGGGCGAAAGGCTCGGGACCGGTTCTTTCATCGTCGGGTACGAGGTCGACGGCTGCGCGCTCCAGGAGGTAGAAGGTCGCCCAGTCCCCACGCACGAAGACGGAGCGCCCCAGTCGCTAGAGGTCCTGGCCACGGCCCCGGCGCGGCTCATTTCAATCACCGACGATGTCTGCGAAGCCCCGGTGGCGTTGTGGGCATCGGTGGACCCACCCGGCGATCTCGAGGGTGTCGCCATGATCTTGTTCGGCAACGCCTCACCCGACAACGTGGCCAAGATCGCGAACGGTCATGCGGTGATGGGCTACTTCACCCGCGGCAAAGGCAACGTCTTCAACGCTGGCTCCGTTGACTGGGCATATGGCCTCGATACCGACGAACTCGTGCAGCAGGTCACCGCCAACGTCCTCCACCACTTCGGCGTCTGAGATTGCCTGATTGTCTCCACCCCACTCAGGCTGCGCTCGGGCGACGCGACACGATGCCCAACGATCTAAGGCCGTTCAAGGAAGCGCCACCGCCACCTTCGCGAACAACCAGCCTTGGCACGACGACATCGCAGACAGCCCGGTTCGCTCAACTATTACGTTCGGACACCGAGACGTTAAAGAAGCCGTCGTTCACAGACCACACCTTCCCCATCTTGGACCGCCTCGACGAAACCCAGTGGGTTGATCAAGGCTTCTTCATGCTGTTCGGTCGAGACGTTGCAGGTGAGCTCACCACGACCGAACGCCTGAAGCGCCTCACAGAGCACAGGAACACCCGTCGAACAACGCTCGAATGAGCGTGCTCGCAAGACTATTTTCGGCTGGTTCCGTGATCCCGATTCTGCAGACGCCGAACCTGCCGTCGGCAACTACTGGTGAGGGCTACGAGCCGATTCGTTCTCGTTTGACCACGACGCCGGCTGCTTCGCGGTCCCACGTGTCAGCGGTAATGCCATCTTCTTTCAGCACGACCTTGCGAACCTTCTGGGTCGGCGTCTTTGGTAGCTCGTCGATCATGCGTATGTAACGAGGCAACATGAAGTGCGCCATGCGTGGTCGTAGGAATTCGAACAGCTCCAGTGGGTCAACCGTCTGGCCTTCGACCGCAGCCACGATCAGCATCACATCGTCTTCACCAAGGTCGCTCGGCACAGCAATCGCTGCGGCCTCCTTCACGGCCGGGAAGGCGTGCACTTCGCTCTCGACCTCGAACGACGAGATGTTCTCGCCGCGCCGACGGATGGCGTCCTTGATGCGATCGACGAAGTAGAAGTAGCCGTCCTCGTCGTACCGGAAGCCATCGCCGGTGTGGAACCAGCCGTTGCGCCACGCCTCGGCCGTCGCCTCGGGGTTCTTGTAGTAGCCGTGGTTCATCGCCCACGGAGCATCGGTGCGCAAGATCAACTCACCCGTCTGGCCAGGCGCCACTTGACAGTCGTTCTCATCTACAACGCGAGCCTCGACACCATCACGGGGTTTGCCACAAGTACCCGGCTCTGGCGGGTATGGGTCCGACACCATTGGTGACGACACCTCAGTCATGTTGAAGGTGGTGCGCATCTCGATGCCGAAGCGGCGTCCCGCCGCCATAGCGTCTTCGTTCCACGGCACACAGGTGGCCTTCACCAGCGTGTGCTGCTTGTCGTCGTCGCTCGGCGGCACCTTGAGCAAGAACGGGATCATCGCACCGAGGAGACAGATTCCTGTGAGCTCGTTGTCGCGAACGGTTGGCCAAAACTCATTGGTCTTGAAATGTGTGTCGATGAAACATGATCCGCCAGTTGCGAACGAGGTGATGACAAAGATCGTTCCGCCGACATGAAACAGTGGCAAATTGATGAACCAGCGGTCGGCCTCGACGATGTGCGGATTCGCTTGGGGTCCCATGCCGTAGCCCTGGAGGTACGACGACAGCACCGCCTTGGACGGACCAGTCGTGCCAGAGGTGAAGATGATGTATTGCGTGTCCCACGGATCGATGCGGTCCGGCATCTCGCTGAGTCCATCTTCAGGTAACAGCATCTGTTCGGCGTGCACCGTCTGGCGCGTCAAGTCTGCGGTGCCATGAGTGACGATCACGTCAGTCAATGCACCCGTGTCGATGTCGTTCAGACGGGGGGCCAAGTCGGCATGGCACACCGCCAGAGTCGCATCAGACAGCATCACGACATGCTCGAGCAGATTGCCCTTGTACCCGGTGTTCATGGGCACGTACACCGCACCCAGATAGTTCAGTCCGAACCAGGTAAGCATCGCTTCGCGGTTGTTCGGCTGCCACGACAGCACATGATCGCCCTTGCCTACGCCCCGGTCCTGAAGCCCTTTGGCCGCTCGTTGTGTCAGAGCGAGCGTCTCCGCCCATGTCCAGGTCTCGCCGCCATAGAAGATGATCGCGATGGCGTCAGGCTTCTCTGTCGCCCATCGTTCGAGTTGGTGACCCAAGATGCAGACCTCGGGTGCGGGTATGCGGGGATCGAAAACCATGGGCGCTCCTAGCCTGTTCGGCGGCTCCCGGCCGCCCGAAGGGGTTTACCACATGGGCCGGGTCCAATCTCAGGCGAGCGCCCCAGAAACGAGAGCGCCTGACGCAAAATCACCTTGTACAAACACCCGTTGTACAAACACCCCTCAGCCAAGTGCATCGCGCCACGGTCCCAGGTCAAGCCCGGGATAGGTGCGCTGCATGGCATCGAGCACGGCGCTTGTCCAGAACTCGTGACCAGGACGCGGAACGTCAAACAACGCGAGCTCATCTGGCGTGCATTGCTCTGCGAACGCAACGAAGTCGGGTCGCACCACCAGCGGGCCTGATGCGTCGAAGTTGATCCACGAAACGTTGGCTGGCCGAAACGAAACCGCAGCGATATGACGCTGTACGCCAAATGGGATATCAACGCCGCGATGCCAGACATCGGATCGATACGCGAATAACGAACCGGCTTGGCCAGCAGCTGAACGTTCACCCTCATACAGATGTGGTGCCTGGTCGCGAGTGACCGGACCCTCGCTGGTTCCGGACCCACCGAGTCCTTCGCCAAGGCCCAGTCCGTTTCGGCCTGCGATGTCGGCTGGCACGGCCCTGGGTGCTCCGGTCTGTTCACCAACGTCGTGCAGATATAAGAAGCACTCCACGTGACCCCAGCCGGGCCCTTGGCGCACCGGCACAAGCGAATGGTTCCGGTCCAGATGTAGCGGTTGTTCGTAGTTCGTGTGATCGCCGTACTTTGACCAGACCCGCGCCTGATAGATCCGCAGATCGTCCGTTTCCAAAGCAGCCTTGGCGAAGCCAACAACTGCGGGGTGCACAAACAGCCGATTGAGTCGGGGCGCATCTGGATACGGAAACAACGTTGTTCCGTCGAACTGCTTACTGCGGAAACGGGCCGAATCTGGCGGCTGGTCAGAGCGGCGGGTCGAGCCAGTCGGTTGTTTCTCGAGCTTGTCCCGTGGTGGAATCTCGGCCAATGCTGCAGCCACATCGTCGGCGGGCACGAGCCCTTCGACCAGTACCCAACCGTTGGATTTCCACTGTGCAGCTGCGGCATCGATCACGCCACGGAAGTTAGCCGACAGAGGTGACTGTCGACTCGGTCACCAGCATGGCCCGGACGGACTGGCGCCCGTTGTCGACCCGCCCTGCGATCGTCGTGCGGGAAGTGTTGGTCTCATGCGCCACTTGGTCATAGGTGCAACCGCACACATCGACCAGCCACAGGGCGTGCGCCTGGTCAAACGGCAAGCGTTCTGTGGCGTTGCGCACCTGATTGACAAACGCTGCAATTGAGACATCGGCTGACGATGTGTCGACCAACGCTGGCATCAGAGCCTTTGAGCCGAACGGTGAAGAATCCAGAAGACCCCAGCCCTCAGGCGACGTGACTCGCTGCGCTCCCACGAAGCGCTGGGTGTGGAGCGTCGGCCGATGGGCGCCTTCGGCCGACGCACCCATTAACGCATCCATCACATGGACCGCGGCGACATAACTTCCAGACACATGTTCAGTGTCATCGCTGCGTGCAAGCTCATAGATGAACTGTTCAGGCAATGATGTCGACAACCGTGCCGACAGGTACCAATTCGGCGATGAAGCTGACCACCTCGTTCGGGATACGAACACAGCCCGAGGACACGTATTGCCCCATGAGCTCTGGTTGGTTGGTGCCGTGCAGCGCGAGCTTGGGCATGCCGCCACCGAACGTGCCCAGCGCCTCGCTAAAGGCAGCGATGCTGAGCACCCAGTCGCCGTATGCCGGACTCAGGCTTGCGCCAGCGATCTTCTCGTCGATGTAGGCACGAACCACCGGCGTCGGACGGCTGTCGCGCCCACTAACAGCGATTTGTTCGACCAGCAGTTCCTCACCGCGGTACACATTCACGGAGTTCTCGGAGACATCAATAGTGATGTGGTAATTATGTGATTCTTGGCGGAAGAACGCCGTCTGAACCCATGCAGTCGAGCCGTTTGGCCGGACAGGCAGCAAGACCTTGGCCCAGTTACCCGAGCTGTCGAACTCTTCGACCAACAGTGCAAGTCGGTTGCCGAAGGCTGTCTCGGCGAGCAGTGGGTATTCCAACTCGATCACGTCGATCGGGTTGATGTCGTAGATCGAGATTTGACTGCCGTTAGGCGCATCAAAGGTAGGAACCAGCACGACGTCCTCATTCACATACAGCACGTCGACCATCCACGGGTCTTCGTCGTCGTTAGATACCGACGCTGGCGCTGATGCGGCCGCGGGGTCAGCTTCGTCTTCGGTTGCTAGCGGGATCGGTTCGGTAGTAGCAATCGGCGCAAGGTCTGTACTGGTGTCTTCACCGTCGAACGAGCTGCCTGGTTGGGTGGTTTCCCCCTCGCTGCCGCCGCCGCAGGCGACCGCTAGTAGCGCCATCAACACGGCGACAGCCACGGTCTTGAGAACTCGCTGTTGTTTCGTCATTGGTCCTACTCGGATCAGGGCGGATCGGGATGCGCCAGATCGCAGTATCAACGTCATGACCGAAGGCTGAGATAAAGGCCGACTCGTTTCGCGAAACCGTAAGCAAACAGCAATACAGCAACCGGTGGGTGCCGAGCTAGGCCGATGCCGATTTACACAACTCGGCTGCCACCGGAAGGCGTGTCACCTGTTGTCGTTTCCGGTCAACACAACTGCACGATGCAGCCATGGCAATCGCTACGCGTTCGCTGGCTTTGGCTCCTTGGGCAGGCCCAGCACCATCTCACCGATGATGTTGCGCTGCACCTGTGAGGTTCCGGCATAAATGGTTCCGGCGCGAGCGTTGTAGAACGTTCCGACCCATGAAGCCGAGCTGTTCGGCGAGCCAGGCAGGTCGGGACCGAACGATGTCATCGGCTGTTGGCCTTCGAGCACCATGGCATCGGCACCAAGGATGTCGACCGAGAGTTCGGTAACGGCCTTGTGGTATTCAGACCAGTAAAGCTTGAAGAGCGATTCGCTCGGTCCAGGCGTGGCGCCCTTAATGAAACGTGTCAGCGTGCCCAAACCCATGTAGCGCATGATTTCGACCTTGGTATAGGCCTCGGCCAGTCGCTGGCGGATGACCGGATCATCGCTAACGCCACGTTCCTTGGCCATCGCGAGAAGGCGATCCAGCTCGCCGCGGTAGGCGATCGGTGTGGTTGCAGCGGCTTCGCCTCGTTCGTAGCCGAGCAGTGTCATGGCAACACCCCAGCCGCCGTTGACCTGGCCAACAACGTTTTCTTTTGGGGTGCGAGCGTCGGTGAAGAACGTCTCGTTGAATTCGCTTTCGCCGGACATCATGGCGATCGGGCGTACTTCGACGCCGGGTTGTTCCATTGGGCAAAGCAAGAAGCTGATGCCCTTGTGCTTCGATGACGTGAAGTCGGTGCGGCACAGGACAAAGATCCAGTTGGCGCTCATACCGGCCGAGGTCCAGATCTTTTGACCGTTAATGACCCATTCGTCGCCGTCGAGCTCTGCCTTGCACATCAACGCAGCCAAGTCGCTGCCTGCGTTTGGTTCGCTGTAGCCCTGGCAGAAGACGTATTCACCGGAGATGATCTTTGGCAGGAAATCTGCCTTCATCTCATCGGAGCCCCAGTTCAGAATGGTGTTGCCGACCATCTGGATGCTGAAGGGGTCGTTACTGCCGCCGGTGGGCACGCCGGCCTTCAGGAATTCTTCGGCCATGATGACCTTTTCGAGCGCCGTCAAGCCGCCGCCGCCGTATTCGGCTGGCCACGACGGGGCGAGCAGGCTGTTGGCTGACAGGGTCGAACGCCACTCAGTGGTGAAGACCTCGAGCTGTTCAGGCGAGAGCGCACCCATGCCTTGCCAATTGGCGGGCAGGTGCTCGCCAAGAAAGGCGACCATCTTCTCTCGGTAGGCTTCGGCTTCTTCGCTGTATGTGGGATCCATTTGCAACTCCTCTTGGAGCCCGACGTTATCGCCTTGTGCCAATCAGTCTGGCGCTAGATGAGATGGAATTCTGCGAGATATTTCATGGAAGCCTGCTCGTTCTCTGACATCGCCCCGACCTTTGACAGGACTGTCGCGCACATAGCGACTGCACAAGGCGTCGATCCAATCTGTTCTACGTCACATTGGATGATTCCTGTGGCCCAGGCGTTCTCCGAACAGGCACCAGAGCGTGTATTCACCAGTCGGGCCGGCCATGTTGCTCTGATCGAGCACGAGACGCCAAACGGCCCGGTCCTGTCCAGTTTTGATGCTGTATGGGGTTTCGCTACACCGTTTGTGGGCGCGGACCCAACCTCGCTGCTCATCGACGTCGCTGATCTGTTGACGGAGATTGACTTCTATGCACTGACCGTGTCGGGGTTGGACCCGGCGAGCCCGCTCTTCGACGAGGTACAGCAGCTTGGCCCTGCCGGGTTCACCGACACCGCCGACCGCTGCATTGCCGATCTGGGCCAAGGTTTCGGACCATGGATCGACCGGCGGTCCGCCCGCTTTCGGCGTTCGTTGCGTGCCACTGCGAATCGCGCCGAAGCTTCGGGGATCACCATCGAGAACCTGCAACCGACTGCTGACGAAGTTGTTCAGATCTTCGACCGCCTGCTGGCGGTCGAGAAGACCAGCTGGAAAACCGATGTCGAGTCGGGGCTTGTCGATACCGACCTTGGTGTCTTTACGCTGGCCATGGCACACAGTTTCGCTGGCGTCGGCGCATTGCGGGTGCAATTTGCCTGCCTCGACAGCACCGACGTTGGTTATGTGATCGGGGCTCGTTTGGGCGATCGCTACCGAGGCTTCCAACACAGCTTCAACCAGAACTTCCCCGAACTGTCCATCGGCAAACTCTTGCAATTCCGCACTATCGCGGCCCTGGCAAGCGAAGGCGTCGCGACCTATGACATGGGCATGCACATGTCATACAAGGAAAGTTACGCCGACCGCATCGAGTCCACGGTCACCGCCATCATCCCCAAGCGCAGCTAGCGCTCACGACGCGTCGAAACCCTCCCAGGAACCAACAACGTGTGCGGCGCTTATCGAACAAAGACGAAGTACCCGAAACAGCCCGCTGGTGGGCGGGTCGAGTCTCTATCCTGATGCGGTGAACAAAGGCGACCAAACAGTCGAGAAGAAGGGTGCTGGTCGCTCTCGTCATCCCGACAAGAAACGAGCTGGCGGCGACGCCGATGTATTCACCGCGCTCCACAAGCGTCTCAACTCGGTATCGAGAATTGACCAGAAGCGGTTGGGTCGCCGAGTCAAGGGCGCTCGCAAGATCACCCAAGCAGATCGCCAAGCCAAGGTCGTCAGCGAGCTAGAGACCAAGATCGACAAGGCCGAGAAGCAACTCGCCCTCCGCATCGCCGCCATCCCCGTTTGCACCTACCCGCCCGAGCTTCCCATCACCCAGCGACGCCAAGAGCTGCTCGAGACGATCAGAGACAACCAGGTTGTCGTCATCGCTGGCGAAACAGGTTCTGGCAAGAGCACCCAGCTTCCCAAGATCTGCCTAGACGCAGGCCTGGGCCGCAAGGGAATGATTGGCCATACCCAGCCGCGCCGCATCGCTGCTCGCTCAGTTGGATCCCGAATCGCCGAAGAATTGGAACAGCAGATCGGCGGCGCAGTCGGTTACTCGGTGCGGTTCGACAACAAGACCAACGACAAGACATCTATCAAGGTGATGACCGACGGCATCCTGCTCGCCGAGCTCGCGCACGATCCGGACCTGCTCGCCTACGACGTGATCATCGTCGACGAGGCCCACGAGCGCAGCCTAAATATCGACTTCTTGCTCGGCTATTTGCACCGCCTTCTCCCCCGCCGCCCCGACCTTCATGTGGTCGTCACCTCGGCCACCATCGATACCGCCAAGATCGCTGCCCATTTCACTGATGCACCCATCATCGAGGTATCGGGCCGTAACTTCCCGGTCGACATTCGCTATCGGCCACGAGATGCCGAGGGCGAGACACTCGACGTTCCCGCAGCCGTCCGCCGATCAATTAGCGAACTCACCCGCGAGGGCCCTGGCGATATCTTGGTATTCAGCAGCGGCGAACGCGAGATCAATGAGATCTGCGAAGCGGTGCGGCGACACGAACCCGACTTCGAAGTCCTGCCGCTCTACGCCCGATTGTCATCGAAAGAACAACAGCGGGTCTTCGGCGAGTCAAAACGACGCCGAATCGTCGTCTCCACGAACGTGGCCGAAACTTCGCTGACGGTTCCCGGCGTTCGCTATGTCATCGATGTCGGCGAAGCCCGCATGTCTCGATTCAGCCAGCGAACCAAGGTCCAACGTCTGCCAATCGAGCCGATATCGCAAGCATCGGCAAACCAGCGCAGCGGCCGTTGCGGCCGCCTCGGCCCAGGTGTCGCAATCCGGCTCTTCGAAGAAGAAGATTTCGACGCCAGACCCGAGTTCACCGAGCCCGAGATTCAGCGCACCAACCTGGCGTCGGTCATTTTGACGATGGCGAATCAGCAACTTGGGTCGCCGCTTGAGTTTCCGTTTATCGATCCGCCAGACCCTCGTGCGGTGACCGACGGCGTGCGATTGCTGCACGAGCTGCGTGCTGTTGGCTCGCCCGCCGTACCCGAAGCAGGCAAGGCTGGGCGAGACTGGCTGACCGATACTGGCCGATCAATCGCTCGGCTCCCTATCGATCCTCGGCTCGGACGCATTGTGCTGGCCGGCGACGAGGAAGGCTGCCTGTTCGAAGCGATCATCATCGCCGCATCCCTGGCGGTCCAGGACCCGCGCGAACGCCCGCGGGAGAAGCAGAAGGCAGCCGACGATGCCCATGCTCCGTTCGTCGACGACCGCAGCGATGTGCTCACGCTGTTACACCTCTGGCATCTCGCCAGCAACAAACGACGAGAGCTAAACCGCCGCCAGTTCACCAAATGGTGCCGCGACCGATTCCTTCATGGCCAACGGATGAGCGAATGGTTCGACACCATCGAGCAGCTTCGTTCCGCTACCGAAGAGATGGGACTTGCCAACACCTACAGCAGTGACTTCGATGTCTCGCTCGGTCCCGGCTCGGGCGATCCGTCAAACTGGGGCGACGACATTCACCGAGCGGTGCTTGCTGGCATGTTGTCTCAGGTCGGTATGCGCGTTGGGCGCTCACACGAGTATCTCGGTCCCCGCAACGCCCGCTTCGCAATCCAACCCGGCTCCACCACCTTCGAAACCAAGCCTGACTGGATCATGGCGGCCACTCTGGTCGAGACCAGCAGATTATGGGCTCGAACCGTTGCCCCAATCAATCCCGAATGGCTCGAAGGGCCCGCCGACCATCTGACATCGATCGAGGTCGGCGACGCGGTATGGGATGCACAAAGCGGCAGGGCGATGACCACCGAGACCGTTCGGCTGCACGGCCTGCCCATTATTGCCGACCGCTTGGCGCCGGCTGACCGCCACGACCCAGCCACCGCCCGTGAGATGTTCATTCATCATGCACTCATCGAGTCAGACTGGGACCACCAACGGCACGGCTTCGAGGCAACCAATGCCTCGGTCCGGCGCGAGGCCCGCAATCTTGCCGTTCGGGCTACCCAACGAAGTTTCGACGACGAGTACGACCGCGTGTGGTCCTTCTACGACGCTGCGCTACCCGCACATGTCACCAGCGGACCGCACTTCGAATCATGGTTCGGCCCAGCCTCGATCGAGGACCCGCACCTGCTCGAAATGTCGGTGCACGATCTCATCACCGAAGAAGAATCGACGGTCGACGAGGCCAGGTTCCCCGACGAAATCAGCCACGGCAGCGTGCGCCTGGCGTTGGACTACCAGGATGCTGCTACCTCGGTCGCTGTCGACATCCCGGTAACGGCGGCAACCAGCATCGAAGCCATGACGTTCCTTGGTGTTGTGCCCGGCCACCGCCGAGACGCCGTTATTGCGTTGGTCCGTGCGCTACCCAAAACATTGCGTAAGCGGCTGGTGCCCGTTCCCGAGACGGTCGACCGGATCTTGGCCGAGCTACCTAACCCTGCCACCAGTGCCAATGCAGACACCGCTGCGTTTGCGCTGGGCCTGCGACAGGCGCTGGAACGCCGCATCGGCGAGTCATTGCCGTTCGACGCTCTCGACCCACGTTCGCTTCCACAACCGCTACGCCCCCATTACCGAATCGTCAACGATGCCGGCGAGGTACTTGCCGAAGGCGCCGATCTCGACACGCTACGAAGTGCACTACAGGCCGACATCGAGCAGGCGCTCCACGAAGGCTCCGAGGGTGTCACCCATCGCGGCGCCACCACTTGGGAGTTCGGGGTTATCCCAAAGACCGTCTCGGTGGGTGCCCGGCAAGGAACGACTATTGCCTACCCCGCTCTCGTCGACCGCACCGAGCTAGTCGGCATCGACCTGCTGTCCTCGCGTGGTGCCCAATCTGCGGCGATGTGGCAGGGCGCCCGTCAGCTGCTGCGCCTGACGATCAAGGCACCACTTCGCGAAATGAACCAGGTATTGACCAACGCGCGTCTGCTGTCATTGACGCTGACTGCCCATGGTGAACGCAAAGAATGGTTCGAAGACCTTACGCTCGCATGTCTGGGCACGATCATCGACGACGCTGGTATCCCCTGGGACGGCGACGACTTCGCACAACTGCAGAAACAAGCACGGAGCGATTTGCCGCGGCTGGCGTCGAAGTGGGCCCCCGTCGCGGCCGAGATGATCGACGAAACAGCTGCCATCCGTATGGCAATTGTTTCCGGTGATCAGCTGCCACCCGACTGCGTCGACGACGCCCGCAATCATCTCGACCGCCTCGTATTTCCTGGCCACCTCAACGCCATCGGAATCGACCGGTTCCATGACATGGTCCGCTACCTGCGCGGCATCCGGTACCGCCTCGAAAAACTGCCCAGCCGGGTTATGGCCGACCGCACCTCGATGCACGAAATCCTGGGAGTCGAAGACTTCTACGACACCGTTCAGCGACATATGAGTTGGTCAAAAGAAATCGAAGCGGTTGCCTGGTCGCTCGAAGAGCTTCGGATCAGCTCGTTCGCTCAGCATCTTGGCGCACACGAAAAGGTCAGCGTGACTCGTATCCGCAAACGCCTGGACAAGATCGCCGCCGCATGAGTCGAACCGAAGACACCACTCGCGACACCGAGGTCGACCGCTCATCTAGCACGTCAACAGCCCCAAAGAAGCGTCGCTCCGAGCCGCTCGACGCCGCCGAGGTCGCAGATGCAGCGATCACCGCCGCCCTCGTGGTCGCTCTACTGGCTGCGGGACGCGTGCTTGCCTCAGGCAGCCTCTTCCAAGTGTTCGCAGCGTTCGTCGTCGCCGTCTTGGCGGCACGTAGACGCACCCGTGCGGTGGTTATCGCAACCTGCGCAGCAGCGGTGATAGCACTGATCTTGGGCGGCCTTGGCCCCGTGAGCCAGGCGGCATTAGCTGGCGTGTTCGGTTGGTGTGGCGGCGTGTCGCTTCGACGTGAATGGGGTCGCGTGCGCACCGTGGCCTTCTCGCTGCTCATTGCATGGCCAGCCATGTCGTTCTCGGTGCTCTTCTTCTACCCAGCCGTGGCTATCAACGCGAAGCTTCGCACCCTGGTCTTCGAGAACATCGAGAACCAGGCGAATGGCTTCGGGAACATCATCACGAACGTGGGCGGCATCTTCGCAAGCCTGGGGCTCGGCTTTATCGAACGAGCTGCGAACTGGGCGGACGGTGCCCTTGAATCGACCTCCTCATTCCTGATCGATAACTGGCTGTTGCTCATACCGGCCACCGAGTTCATTTACACCGTGATCTACGCACTCGCGATCCGAGGAGTTGGTGGCGCAATTCTTCGGCGGCTCCACAAGGCACTAGTTGAGCCGGCGCCGCTCTCGCTGCAGCCAGGGGGCCAGGCCGATCCGCTGCCTGTCCAGATCGATGGTGTTGCGTTGAAACGCAACGGAACCATTGTTACTTTGCCTCTTCACCTGGAGATCAATCCTGGCGAACACGTTGCCGTCGAGGGCCCCAACGGCGCAGGCAAGTCAACTCTGCTTGATGCCCTGGCAGGCATGGACAACCACGACGCAGTCATTCGCTCCGGCGCCGTCGGCCTGGGGAGCTTCGGAGGGACCGCCCGTGTAGGCCAACGTCCCGAAGCCCAAGTTGTGGGCACCACCGTCGAGGAAGATCTGCGTTGGGGCCTTGACACACCAATCGATGTGACGGCGACGTTGGCCGACGTCGGGCTTGCGTTACCCCCGGACCGACCTACCAGCGAGCTATCTGGCGGCGAGCTACAGCGACTCGCCCTGGCCTCGGCGTTACGCCGCGAACCCAAACTTCTACTGGCCGACGAAGTCACATCCATGCTCGATCCCGAAGAGCAAGTGCGCATCACCAACCGGCTCGATGCCCTGAGCGAGACCGCGGTGGTGCGTACCACTCACCGCAACGACGCTGCAGCGACAGACCGACGCATCGTGCTCAACTCAGCGAACCCGAAGCCGGCGGTCGCTCCCGATGGAGCAACCGAACTGCGCACCATCAGATCCTCGGTTACCGAGTCACGACTTTTGCGTCTGCGCGACGTCGGCTTCACACACAACCCAACTCAGCCGTGGGCCCACGAGGTCCTGGCAGGCGTTGATCTATCAATTCATCGCTACGAGATGCTCATGATCGAGGGCCGGAACGGCAGCGGTAAGACGACGCTGGCACGGATTCTTGCCGGGCTTGCCCAACCCAGTGCTGGCAAGATCGAAGAGGCCAAGGGCGTGAAACGAGCGCTCGCCCATCAACACGTGCGGCTACAGCTGCTTCGACCAACAGTCTCTGGCGAGCTGCACTCTCTCGCTGGTGTGCGCACCGATGGCAAGGAACCCTCAACCGAAGTTGAGCGTCACACCATTCGGGCTGAGAACCTTCGCACCACCATTGATCTGTTTGCCCTTGAGCATCTACTCGACCGTCGCATCGACGAACTAAGTGGCGGCGAACAGCGACGTGTGCTGCTTGCTGGACTGGTCGCCCGTGGCGTGTCGGTTCTGGTACTCGACGAACCGCTCGCTGGGCTCGACGCTAGCGGTCGTGCCGACCTCGCTGTCACGCTTGACCGCGTCCGCCTAGCCGGGACGTCGATCATCGTGGTGAGCCATGACATCGATTGGGCACCGCCTCATGTCGACCAGCGTCTACGGCTTGCGAACGGTCGGCTCGAGGAGGTGGGCCCATGAGTCGCTCACAGGCCTTCTTCCGCCCGGTCCCCGTTGACTCGCCTATCCACCGTTTGGCGCCCGAGACCAAGGTCGTTGCCGGCATCGTGATCTCTATTGGGTTGGTCTTCAATCCTCTCTGGAGTCACGTGCTTTTCGCCGCTGCATTGGTAGTTGCAGCATTTGTGCTTGCCAATCTGCCTCGTTCGGTGCTGCCAAAGATCCCCCTCATCGTGCGCTTCGCTCTGTTCGGTGGCGCCATTGGTGCGGCTGCGTCCGGTGAAGATCCATTCGTACTCGGTATAGGCGTGGGCGGTCTGCTGGACTACGCCAGGCTGATCGTGGTTGGCATAGTCATGATCTTGTGGGCTGGCATCTTGAGTTGGACCACGGGTCTGACCGCAGTCGGGTTTGCGGTGCGTCGTCTGCTTCGACCGTTGCGCCATATCGGAGTCCCCGTCGAAGAGATCGGCTCTGTTGTGGCGCTCGCAGTGCGATCGTTACCCCTGGTCGCCGACGAGATCGACGTGGTCAGCGAGTCGGTTAGCAACCGCCCATCACCAGCTGATCTGTCCGAGAAACCAATGCGAGAAGCGTTCTCCTACATCGGCGACATTTCTACCGCCGTCGTTATTGGCAGTCATCGCCGAGCTCGAGATTTGGCGACAGCGATGGTTAGTCGTGGTTCAACGACAGCTCCAGACCCGAAAAGGCCAGATTTCCGAAAAATTGATATTGTGGTCCTAATCGGTGCATTTGCGCTATGTATTGCCGCTTTCTTGATCCCAGGGTGGCCCGAAATCGGCGCCTGACGCCGACGCGACACCTCCCGGGTGGTCACGCCACCTAAAGTATTCGAGTTATGCGCATAGGTACTTCGCGGCCAGACCGCCTCGGTTTCGCTGTTCTCGCCAGCTTGCTGGCAATTCTGGTTGTCACCAACCTGAACAACGAGTCAACGGAATCAGCTCAATCGGTCGGCACTTTCGCCGACCAGGCTCCACCCACGGTGGTGCCCCAAACCGAGGCTTTGGCGATACCTGCTCCTACATCCACGCCGGCACCGGCTGTGGTACCCGCTGCCGCAGCCCCTGATGCAGACGCAGCTGATGTCAACGATGACAGCGCTGCCGATGACAGCGTGGCCGACGACAGCGCTGCTGAAGACCTCGAGACAGAGGCCGGCGATGAGGGCGACGAAGCCCCTGTCAGCGACGGCACCAGCACGGGCGACACCGCGTCGGCCCAGGGTGATTCCACAGTCACTGTTTCAGCCGATGCTCAACCGGCAGCGACCGCAGTACCTAACCCACAAGCGGCAGCCACCGCAGTACCTAATCCACAGCCAGCTGCCACTGCAGTACCGAACCCACAAGCACCTGTCGCACCGGTCACCGATGTGCCGGCCGATGCCCCGTCTGGCGGCACCTTCACCCATACGTTGGTCGCCAGCGTGTCTCGCCCAACGTTGCACACCACCCCCGGTGGTCCAGTCTTCACGCCGACCTTTAACGGCACAGCGCTTCCCGCTGTGAATCCAACCGTGTTCGGCAACGCACTCGCCTACCGAGTCATTGCAGGGCAGCCTGGTGATGCATGGGCCAAGGTCTATGTGCCGGCCCGCCCGAACGGCACCACTGCCTGGGTGCAGACCAGCCAGTTCAACTGGGGTTCATCGAACCGCATGCTGCAGATCAATGTATCGAACAACACAGTAACCGTCTTCGAAGGCAGCAACGTCTTGCTGACCACCGCAGCAGTGACCGGCAAGAGCTCATCACGGACACCTCTGGCCAACGGCTGGGTCGAAGAAATCATGGCAGGCCCAAGTAGTGCATACGGTCCTCGCTTGATCAGCCTCGGCATCTTCTCCGATGCTCTGAACTCCTTCGGTGGCAGCATTCCCAAGATCGCTCTCCACGGAACCAATAACCCCAGCCTGATGGGTCAGTACGCATCCAACGGATGCATCCGTGTTCGCAACGAGATCATCAGCCAGATCGCCGGCATGATGCCGATCGGCTCCAAAGTCGTCATCGTCGGATAACCAAATCGCAAATTAGGAGCGTCACCAGCGACTATCGCGGGTGACGCTCCTTATTTGCGTTGTGGGGTCAGCTGTGTTTTGGGGCGTTAGGCGTCGTTGGTGGCGATCAGCACAACATGGCTTGGATGTTGTGAGGGGACCTCGACGCTGGTGAACCATTGCCGCATGCGAGTGTGCAGGTTCAGATGTCGCTGGGCAACGACATAGGCCGCGCCGCCGGGCCGCAGAACACGGGCCATGTCGGCCAGAAGCCGCTCGGCCATCTCGTGATCCTGAGCATGTCCTTGGTGAAACGGCGGGTTCGATATCACGATGTCGACCGACTCTGTGGGCGTCGACGCAAAGCCATCGGCGACCTGGGCTGTCATCCTGTCGCCCAGGTCATTGGCGTTCCATGTACGAGTTGCCGCCTCTACAGCCAGGTCAGATACATCGAGCAGCAAGAACTGGGCGTCGTGCCAACGGGTAGCGATCTCGGCCGCAAGGATGCCGTTGCCACAGCCGAGGTCGGCCACCGTCGGCGACTCTCCCAAGACGGGCAGATCGTTCAGTACCTTGAGCAGCAGTGCAGAGCCCACATCGAGATGTCCAGCGCTAAAGGTGCCAGGCAGCTCGACAACCCGCACACCGTTGCTGGTGACAAACTCATGAGCTTCGAGTGCGACATCTGAATCGCTCTCGCCATTCGGCTTGCTGTAGAGGAGTCGGGCCTTTCGAGTTGAGCGCGACGTTGTGGTTGGTCCCACCAGGTTCTCGAACGCGGCGACAGTGGAACTGCGGATATGGCGAGCCATGCCC
>Ga0307985_10000827_pt1 | contig 17789 bp, 20 predicted proteins | sample EllFjometageno80_FD_203155 | JGI IMG/M metagenome (GOLD analysis project Ga0307985, IMG submission 203155) | Marine microbial communities from Ellis Fjord, Antarctic Ocean - #80 | ecosystem: Environmental > Aquatic > Marine > Unclassified | place: Southern Ocean | collected 2014-10-09 | reverse complement strand
ATAGCATTAGAAAAATACATTTCAGATAAAATAGGATTACCTACGTTACAAGACATTATAAAGGAATTAGAAAAACCCGGATTGGACATTCGATCGGAAGCCAAAGTATTTACATTCAATCAAAATATTAGGACCATTAATGATGTAAAAGAAGGTCAATTATTACCTGGAATCGTTAATAATATTACGAATTTCGGTTGTTTTGTGGATATCGGAATTAAAGAAAGTGGCCTTATCCATGTTTCAAATTTGGCAGATGCTTTTGTTAAAGACGTAAGTGAACATGTTCATTTACATCAACAAATTATTGTGAAGGTTTTAGAAATTGATGTAGCCAGAAAACGGATACAATTAAAACTGCACCAAAAAACTAGAAAGTAGGTGCTTTTAGCAATATTTCTTTTCCATTCTTTTTAGACATTTATGTATTAAAGCTAGTAATTATAAAAAATCTACTACTTTTGCTTTTTTAATTATTCTTTTTTTAACCTTATAATTAGTATAGCATGCAACTGTACAATACCCTAAGCGCGAAAGAGAGAGCAACCTTATTGGAAGAAGCGGGAGAAGACCGCTTAACGCTTTCTTTTTATCAATATGCCAAAATTGGCAATCCAGAACTTTTTAGAAACTATTTATTTGTAGCGTGGGACGCACTTGAAGTTTTGGGACGTATTTATGTAGCAAATGAAGGGATCAATGCACAATTGTCTTTGCCTGCCCAAAAGTTTAATGCTTTTAAAGAATTTTTGGATAGTATCTATTTCTTAGAAAATTGCCGTTTAAACATTGCTGTAGAGCAAGACTTAAAATCGTTTTTAAAACTAAAAGTAAAAGTACGTGACAAGATTGTGTCTGATGGATTGAATGACGACACCTTTGATGTAACTAATATAGGTGTTCATGTAGATGCTTCAGCATTTAACAATTTGATCGAAGATCCAAATACAGTCTTGGTAGATATGCGTAACCACTATGAGAGTGAAATTGGGCACTTTAAAAATGCTGTCACTCCCGATGTAGATACATTTCGAGATTCTCTATATATTATTGAAGAAGATTTAAAAGATCATAAAGAAGACAAGAAATTGGTGATGTATTGCACCGGAGGAATACGTTGTGAAAAGGCGAGTGCTTACTACAAACACAAAGGCTTTAAAAATGTATTTCAATTAGAAGGTGGTATTATTGAATATACCCGTCAAGTAAATGATCAAGGATTAGAAAATAAATTTTTAGGTAAAAATTTTGTATTTGATCACCGCCGTAGCGAACGCATTAGTGATGATGTGATATCCAATTGTCACCAATGTGGTGAAGCTTGCGACACGCATATAAATTGCGCCAATGAAGGATGTCATTTACTCTTTATTCAGTGTGAAGTTTGTTCCGAAAAAATGGAATATACCTGTAGCAAAGAATGTCATGAGATTATCCAATTACCCTTTGAAGAGCAGAAAGCATTGCGAAAAGGAACGCACGCTAGCAATAAAATTTTTAAGAAAGGTAGGTCCTCTAAATTAGCCTTTAAAAAATAAATAGATTTATTGTGAAGAGAGTTTTAAAGCATATTCTTTTTTACTTCACAAGTTTTTTAAATTCTAGGTGGTAGCCCCTAATTTTTATTTCCTGCACCTCTTCTATTTCTTGGTGGCGGTCCTTTATGCAGCGCATCCATAACAATTTTTTTAAATTTTTGTTTTTGAGGATCATTACAAATTTCTTGAATCGCTCTAAAATGATTGAAAACTTCTAAATCTTTAATTTTTTTATTTTCTCCAATTAAAGAGCCTCTCCTTTCTATTTCTAAAGGATTGATATTATTTTCAGAAACTTTACTAAATAATTGATCTTTTAGCTGTTTTTCTTCTTGGTCCAGTCGCATCATTCTTTCTCTATGATTTTTCACTAAGCCCTTAAATTCTTGCATTTGCTCCGCATTAAAATCTAATTCTTTTACAATAAATTGTTGAGGGTTATTTCTTGGTCCATTTCGATCTGGTTTTCCAAGAAAGTTATATAAAAAAAATCCATTAGCAATAATTAGAAATGCTAATAAAACGTATAGAATTAAGTTTTTAGTCATCGCTATTTAATTTAATATTGAAGTTTCAGAATTGGCAGATAAACTATAATTTTCAGCAAAATTTGATACATTGCTATCGTAGGTCGTGGATTTTAATTGAATAAAGCCAAAAGCATTTAAAGCAATAACACAAACTAAAGTCGCTAACTGAAGCTTTGGTGTAAACCAAGAAAAAACAATTTTTTTCTCTGCTGCTTTAGCATCAAACAATTTGCGCATTGTTTTATCTTTAAAAAAAGGAGGCATCTTAATATCCTGAATATGGTCTATCGATTCAAAAGTACTTTTAACCTTTTCTGCTATGTTATTGTTTGTTCTCATGTTGTCAATATTATTTTATTAAATCGGTCACATGCTGTTCGCTATTAGTTATTCCCTTGGGTGTGAAAAATTTTAACATGCTCGTTTCGTATTATATTTTTAGATGCATTTTAAAAAAAAAACTTGCGTCAATTCTCATTTTTATAAAAATATTCTAATTGTTCTTGTAATTTTTTTTTTGCTCTAAACATCAAGGATTCCACAGAAGACAGACTTTTCTCCATAATTTCACTAATTTCTTTATAGCTTTTCCCATCTACTTTATGCAGGGTAAAAACTGTTTTTTGAGCTTCTGGTAATTGATGGATTGCCTTAAATATAGTGGCGCTTTTTTCTTTGTTTTCTAATAAAATTCCAGGATGGTTAAACTCTGTAAAGTAATTGGTTTTATCGAAGGGTATTTCATTTCCAAAAATGGATTGCATATAAGCAAATCGTTTTTTAGCGTTCTTTTTACGAATATATTCTAAACATTTATTGGTAGTTATTCTATAGATCCAAGTAGAAAGTTTAGAATTCCCTTTAAATTTTTTAATAGATTTAAAAACCTCTACAAAAACTTCTTGTGCGATATCTTCTGCATCTTCTTTGTTAGGCACAAACGAAATACAGGTTGCAAAAACCTTTTGCTCATAATCATCTATTAATTGACTATAAGCTTGTCGAGTTCCTTGACCTAATTCGTTTATAAATTTTTCTTCTAACAATAATAATCTTATCGGACTAAAATAATGATAATTTTTAAAACAGGGTTTTATAAACCTTTTAGATGCAACTTTTATAAAAAACTTGCTCCAAGGTTTACTATTATTTTTTAAATCTGATGTTTTCGTTATATTTGTAAAGATATAACGATCAATAAATGATAACAGTAGAAGAAGCTTTTGAACTTGTAAAAAACAATGTTATTCCGACTCAAATTTCAATGCTATGTGAAGTAACTAAAGCTTTAGGATTAGTTTTAGCAGAAGATATAATTTCACCCATTAATATGCCTCCTTTTAGACAATCGGCTATGGACGGTTATGCACTGAATATTCATGATGATTCCTCCTATAAAATTATTGATGAAATAAAAGCAGGTGATGAACATCATCCTGTTTTAAAAGCTGGTGATGCGGTTAGAATTTTCACAGGATCTGCAGTACCTGATACAGCAAATACGGTAATCATGCAAGAAAAAGTAACTGCAGATAAAAATCAGTTACAATTAAATAATCCTGCAAAACTTAAGGAGAATATACGTCCTAAAGGAGCACAAATAAAAGAAGGAGACATCGCCTTAAAAAAAGGGACAAAGTTAACTCCTGCTGCAATTGGATTTTTACTCACGCTAGGGATAATAAAGGTCATTGTTTTTAAAAAACCAAAAATCGGACTTGTAACTACTGGAAATGAATTAATAAAAGCGGGACAACCTTTAACCTACGGAAAAATTTACGAAAGCAACTCTGGGATGTTATACACTGGATTATTAAGTTTAGGATATACAGATGCTACACTATATAAAGTTAAGGATGACTATAATAGTACCGTAACAATTTTAGATAAGGTTATTTCAGAAAATGATGTAGTTCTTATAACCGGAGGAATTTCTGTTGGAGATTACGATTTTGTAGGGAAAGCGTTATTGGAATTAGGCACCGAACAAATATTTTATAAAGTAAAACAGAAACCGGGTAAACCGCTGTTCTTTGGAAAAATAAAAAACAAACCTGTTTTCGCACTTCCAGGAAACCCTGCTTCAGCATTAAGCAACTTTTATGTATATGTGTATCCATCATTAGAAAAGTTATCCGGTAATTTAAACTTCTCTATTAATAAAGGTACAGCAATTTTAAGGGATGAATACTTAAAAAAAGGAGATCGATCTCAATTTTTAAAAGCATATCATAAAAAAGGAAAAGTAAGCATTTTAGAGGGACAAAGTTCTGCGATGTTACACACTTTTGCGATAGCAAATGCATTTGTTTACATCCCGGGGGAAGTTACTAAATATTCAAAAGGAGATTTGGTAACGGTCCTCCATTTACCAGTTTAATTAGGCATATGAATTATAAAATTAAAAGCAGAATCTGGATTGAGGCAGGCGATAATGTCCTGTTAGGAGAAGGTAGAGTTCGTTTATTAAAAGCAATAGATGAAACTGGATCGCTTTCAAAAGCAGCAAAAAGCTTACAGATTTCTTATAAAAAAGCTTGGACTTTAATTGATGCTGTAAATAAATCAAGTACACAACCAGTTACCATTACAAGTATTGGCGGGAAAGGTGGTGGTGGGGCTATATTAACAGAATATGGGAAAAAATTAATTATAGCTTTTGATGATATTAATAAGAATTGTTGGGATCATTTAGATGCTCAAATTGAAAAAATAAATAACCTTTAAAAAAGTATTTAAAGTAAACAGTACTTAGAATGTACTAAAGTTAAAAAAAATGGACAATAAGGAGTTTGAAAAAATATTAGAGAAAAGGAATTTAGAACACTTTAAGTACTCATAAATATGATTTTTGATATAGAAAATATTTTGATTTTCTTGTTAATACTACCTATCGTATCTTTTTTTTACGCAAGTGTAGGTCACGGTGGAGCAAGTGGTTATTTGGCATTAATGGCATTATTTTCTGTAACTCCAGAATTGATGAAACCCACTGCCCTACTATTAAACCTTTTTGTTGCTGCCATAGCCTTTTATTATTATTACAAAGAGGGTTATTTCAATAAAAAACTGTTTCTATATTTTGCAATTGCTTCTATTCCTATGTCCATATTAGGTGGGGCTATTGAAGTAGACGCAACTATTTATAAAAAGATTTTAGCGGTATTATTAATTTTTGCTGTTCTTAAAATGTTAAACGTTTTTGGAAAGGAAAATACCAAAATTAGAGATATTAAATTATGGCAAGGCTTACTGGTTGGTGGTGTAATTGGATTTTTTTCTGGATTAATAGGAATTGGTGGTGGAATTATACTTAGTCCAATAATACTTTTATTGCATTGGGGTAAAATGAAAGAAGCTGCAGCGGTTTCTGCTTTATTTATTTGGGTAAATTCAGCTGGAGGACTAATAGGCCAAATAAGCAGTGGAGTAAGTTTGAGTGTGCAATCATTTGGATTAGTCGTTATTGCTTTAATAGGTGGGTTTTTTGGCGCTTACTATGGCAGTAAAATAGTAAACAATTATACCTTGAGATATGTATTGGCATTTGTTTTAATTATGGCTTCTGTAAAATTATTTTTTATATAAATGAAAACAGAGAAAAACATAACAGGTATTATTCTCGCAGGAGGTAAAAGTACTCGTATGGGTACCGATAAAGGATTTATTTCTTTTAAGAATAAAACATTTGTTGAACATATTATAACAGCAATTCAACCCTTGGTTGATGAAATTATAATAATAAGTAACCATAATAGTTATGATCAATTTGAATTAAAAAGATATGATGATTTAATTAAAAACGCGGGACCATTGGCAGGTATTTATACAGGACTTCACTATTCTAATACAGAAAACAACTTGCTTGTAAGTTGTGATGTACCTTTAATTAATAAGGAAGTTTTACAAAAATTAATAGAACAAATTAATGATACTTCTGAAGTAATTCAATTACAAAGCAATGGTAAAAACATGCCACTTATCGCTATTTATAAAAAGAAATGTGAAGCTGTTTTTTTAGAAGAATTAAAACAAGATCAAAGAAAAGTTCAAAAAGCTATTAAAAAATGTAAGGTAACTACGGTGCCAATCGATACCGTTTTAGAAAAGTATACTACCAATATTAATACAAAAAAAGATTTGGAATTTTTAGAATAAAAAAATGATACTATCAATAAAATATTTTGGATTACTTGCTGAAGTAACAGGACGTTCAGAGGAGAAAATTGAATTTTCAGGGAAATCTATTTCAGATTTAAAAACTATTTTATTTCAGAAATATGAAGTGCTAAAAAATAAAGATTTCCAAATCGCTCAGGATAATGAATTAACAGCTAATGAAACAATGGTAACAGCAACAGAAATTGCATTATTACCACCTTTTGCAGGAGGTTGAAAAAAAATGAATAGATATAGCAGACATATAATTTTACCGGAAATAGGTCAAGAAGGTCAAGACAGGCTTTCTAAATCCAAAGTTTTAGTAGTTGGCGCTGGTGGATTAGGTTGTCCTGTGCTACAATATCTTGCAGCAGGAGGAATTGGTAAAATTGGAATTATTGATTTTGATACCGTGTCAGAATCGAACCTACAAAGGCAAATATTATTTGGAGCTTCTACACTAGGAATTAATAAAGCAATTGCAGCAAAAGCTAAGTTAGAAGATTTAAATAATACCATATTAATAAAAGCATATCCAGAAAAGTTAACTCATAAAAATGCGTTAGCAATCTTTCAAGATTATGATATTATTGTAGACGGAACCGATAATTTTTCCACACGATATTTAGTTAATGATGCTTCTATTATAACAAATAAACCATTGGTGTACGCGGGTATTTATAAGTTTGAAGGTCAAGTTTCCGTATTTAATTATAAAAAAGGGCCGAGTTATCGCTGTCTATTTCCAAAACAACCTGAAAATGGTTCAATTCCAAATTGCTCTGAAATTGGAGTTTTAGGAGTTCTACCTGGAATTATTGGAACATTACAAGCTAATGAAGTTATCAAGCTTATTTTAGGAATTGGAGAAGTTCTTTCCGGCAAAGTTCTTTATTATAATTCTTTAAATCATCAAATCAATTTCATTAAAGTGAATCGTTCTGAAAAAGAGATTAAAAAAGTAATGGACACAAAAACTTTTTTTGAAACTCTAGATGAAAAAATAAACTGTGAAATGCCAATTAAAGTTATTTCAATTCAAGATGCAATTAATAAAAAGAATGTCCAGTGGATTGATGTTCGTGATCAAAATATAAATCCTGAAATTAATCATTCAGAAGTTCTTCAAATTCCTTTAAATGATTTAGAACAAAATTTAAACAAAATAGATTTAAGTAAGGAACATGTGTTTTTTTGTCAAGCAGGAATTAAAAGCAAAAAAGCAGCTTCTATTTTACAAAGCCATCAAATTCATACTGGTTCCAGTTTAAAAAATGGAGCTGATGAAGTATTGCAATATTTTAATAACAAAAATTATGACAGATAAAAAACCAAAAAATGTATTTAAAGAAGGTCCTATATCAACAGATTTTATAGCCAATTCTATCGCTAAACATCAAGTGAAAACTGGTATTGGTGCTCATAATATTTTTTTAGGTCAGGTAAGAGCAGACAAAATTAATAATAAAGTGGTTGCTGCAATTCAATATACTGCACACGAAGAAATGGCAAACCTGAAATTTCATGAAATAAGAGAAGCAACCTTTTCAAAGTTCGATTTAAGCTGTATGCATATTTATCATAGTTTAGGAAAGGTAAATTCTGGGGAGATTTGTTTGTTTGTTTTTGTATCGTCAAAAAGACGCAAAGAAGTATTTCCGGCAATAGAATTTATCGTTGAAGAAATAAAAGCAAAAATTCCTGTTTTTGGAAAAGAAATCTTTGAAGATAAAACTCATCAATGGAAAGTAAACTCATAAGCGTTAAATTGTTTTTTGTTTAATTGTTAAAAAAAATAAAATGTTACATATATTTTCATTTGAAAAACTAACAGTCTGGAAAGACTCAAAGGAATTAATTAAGGCTATTTATTTAGTTACTAAAAAATTTCCGGAAGAAGAGAAATTTGGATTAACTAGTCAATTAAGAAGAGCTTCAGTTTCTGTTGCTTCAAATATTGCAGAAGGCACTTCAAGGGTATCAGCAAAAGACAAAGCTCATTTCACAACAATTTCTTATAGTTCATTAATGGAGATTCTTAATCAAGTTATTATATCAAATGAGTTGGGTTTTATGAGTGATGAAGACTATAGAATCATTAGAAGTTCAATAGAGAAAATTTCTAATAAACTAAATGCACTTCGTAAATCACAATTAAACAATTAAACAAATAAATAAATTTTAAACATGGTAGATATCACACATAAAAGCAGCACCTTAAGAATTGCTACTGCACAAGCAATTGTAAAAGTGAGCAAATCGGAAACCATCGAGGCTATAAAAAACAATACAGTTCCTAAGGGAAATGTATTTGCTATGAGTAAAGCCGCTGGATTATTAGGAGTCAAAAAAACTCCTGAACTCCTTCCTGATTGCCATCCAATGCCTATTGAATTTGCAGGAATTGAATATGAAATCAACGGTTTAGAAATTACCGTTTTATTTACAGTTAAAACCATTTATAAAACTGGTGTTGAAGTAGAGGCAATGCATGGAGCCAGTGTAGTGGCCTTAAACATGTACGATATGTTAAAGCCAATTGATAAAGGAATTGAAATTCATCAACTTAAATTATTAGAAAAAAAAGGAGGCAAATCCGACTTTAAAGATCGTTTTAGAAAAGATTTAAATGCTGCGGTAATTGTTTGTTCCGATACTATTTCAGCAGGACAAAAAGAAGACAAAGCAGGAAAAGCGATTATTAAAAAATTAGAAGAATGTAAGGTATCAATAACTGAGTATGTCATCATTCCAGATGAAAATAAAATTATACAAGAAAAAGTAATTCAGTATCAAAAACAAGATATTGATTTAATCATCTATACAGGCGGAACAGGACTTTCTAAAAGAGATGTAACTCCGGAGGCATTATTACCTTTACTTGAACGTAGAATCCCAGGAATTGAAGAAGCGATTCGAACCTATGGTCAAGATCGAACTCCATACTCCATGTTATCTAGAAGTGTTGCGGGAACTATAGGAAACACCTTAGTTTTAGCGCTGCCAGGATCTACAAATGGAGCTAAAGAGTCAATGGATGCCATATTTCCTGCTATTTTACATATTTTCAGAATTTTAAAAGGCGCACGACACGATTAATGAAACGAGTATGTTAAAAATTTTTATCCCTAAAGGAATGGTTAATAGCGAACCGCATGTGACCAAATTTTTAAATATTAAAGACACATGAAAAATAACCAAGCCATATTAACCGATCAATTTAAAAGGAAACATACCTATTTACGTATTTCCCTTACAGAACGCTGTAACCTGAGATGCACTTATTGCATGCCAGCTGAAGGAGTCCCTCTATCGCCAAAATCTCATATTATGAACTATGATGAGGTTTATACTATTGCAAAAACATTTGTAGAACATGGGGTTACAAAAATTAGATTAACAGGAGGTGAACCCTTGATAAGAAAAGATATTTCTGTGATTCTTGGCAAGCTAGCCTCTCTTCCCGTTGAACTTGCAATTACCACAAATGGAATTACGATAGATAGATACATTGATGTGTTAAAAGAAAATAACATTAACAATATCAATGTTAGTTTAGACACCTTATCTGAAACTAAATTTAAAGAAATCACTCGTCGAAATCAGTTTGAGAAAGTTTATAAAAACATTCTATTACTTATCGAAAATGGATTTAATGTAAAGATAAATGCAGTTTTAATAAAAGGATTTAATGATGATGAGATTATAGACTTTATCAATTTAACTAAAGATTTTTCTATTTCATTTCGATTTATTGAGTTTATGCCTTTTGATGGTAACAAATGGGATTTAAAGAAGATGGTGTCCTATGCGGAAGTTTTAGAACGAGTTAATAATCATTTTCCTATTGAAAATGTAGAACGAATTAAAGATGCCGAAAATGACACTTCTAAAAACTATAGAATAAAAGGTTACAAAGGTAGTTTTGCCATCATTAGTTCTGTTACCAATCCATTTTGTGATTCTTGTAATCGATTGCGATTAACAGCAGATGGAAAGCTAAAAAACTGTTTGTTTTCAGCTTCAGAATCAGATTTACTTACTGCGTTTCGAGAAGGAAAATCTATTGAACCCATTATTGAAAAAGCAGTGCTTGGTAAATTTAAAATTCGGGGTGGAATGGATACTCTTGAAAAACTTAAAAGGCCCGATTTACATTCTAAAAACAGGAGTATGATTACTATTGGAGGTTAATCATCTAAATCCAGAACTTGATTTTATTTTGGACTGATAACGTAATGGCATCAATTATTTATAATCTAGCGCATTGAAATTTTTAAGAGAAAGCACTCTATCTGTAAGTTTGATTTCTTCAGTAAATTGAGCAATCGTCTTATCTCTAAAATCGTTGAGAAGTTTATCTTTAAAAGGAGAAACTATAAAATGAACTGGACAGGGATTTTCATCACTACAAGAAGACAAACCTAAAAAACAATTTTCAAATTTATCGACACCATCAATACATTTTACAACATCCCAAAGTGAATTGTCTGAATCTTTTTCCGTTAAATAAAAACCTCCATTGGGTCCTTTGATGGAAGAAATTAGATCATTTTTTGCAAGTTGTTGCAATAATTTAGCTAAAAAAGGTTGTGGTGTTTCCAGTTCTTCTGCTACTTTTTTAACACCAATTCTTGTTTTTTTATTTGAATGAATTGACAAATATAATACTGATCTTATAGCATATTGACAAGCGTTTGATAACATGATTTTTTTTCTTTTTTGGTATGCGAAGATATGAAAAAGAGATCTATACGTCTTCTATAATAAAATATAGAATGATATTATATTATTTATCTTAAATTTGAACTGTAAATATTTATTATCATGAAAAAATCGATTGGCATTTTATTACTTTTATTTGTAACTATTTTAACCGCTCAAGAAGTTAAACATTTAAACCTAGAAGATGCCGTTTTAGGGTATTATAAAGGCTTATATCCTGAGCAAAAATCTATGCAATGGATCGATGATACCGATGATTTTATTGTTATAGAAAACAATTCGGTATTAGTCAATTACAATCTTGAAAAACGTCCTGCAATTTTCACATTAAGTGACTTACAAAATGCTTATCCTGATTTAAAAAGAATGCCAAATTCATTTTTAAAAATCACCCCAGAAGAGGTCTTTTTTAATCATAACAATACAATTATTCAGTATAATTATATTAACAAAAAAGTTTCAGGAGACATCAAATATCCTTTAGAAGCTGAAAACAATGAATTCAATTCGAATGCAGAGGCAATTGCATACACGATTGAGAATAATTTATATGTAGCAACAGCAAATAACCCTAAAATTGTAGTAACTGCTATAGCAGATAAAAACATCGTTTCCGGACAAGCAATTGCACGTTCTGAAATGGGAATTACCAAAGGAATTTTTTGGAGTCCAAAAGGAAATTTTTTAGCTTTCTATCAAAAAGATGAAAGTAACGTGACGGATTATCCTTTAGTAGATATTACCACAACTCCTGCTACTTTAAGCAATATAAAATACCCCATGAATGGGATGGGGTCTGAAATTGCAAAAGCAGGTGTGTTTTCAATGAAAACTCAAAGCCTTATTTATTTAGATATAGATACCTCAGACGAGCATTATCTAACCAATCTTTCTTGGTCTCCAGATGAAAAGTATGTCTTTTTAGCGGAAGTAAACAGAGATCAAAACCATATGTGGTTTACGATGTATGATGCTACTTCAGGAAAGAAAGTGAAAACACTTTTTGAAGAGAAAAATAACAAATGGGTAGAGCCAGAACATACTGCAGTTTTCTTACCAAATAGCAATACCGAATTTTTATGGCTAAGTGAACGTGATGGTTTTATGAACCTTTATAAATATAACATTAACAATAAAAATGAAAAACAAGTTACAGCATTTAATTGGGTCATAAAAGAAATTATTGGTTTTGATAATAGTGGAAAAAATGTAATTATCTCGGGTACTGGAACCGATGGAAGAGAGACAAAAGCTTATAAAATAAATATAAAAAACGGAACTATTAAAACTTTAACCAAAGAAGCAGGAAGTCATTCGGTACAAATAAGTTCTGAAGGAAAATATATCATAGATAGTTACACCAGCATGGATATTCCTAGAGTAGTTAAACGAAAATCACTTGACAACGGAAAGGAAGTAACTATTTATACTTCTAAAAACCCAATCGAAGGTTACCAATTAGGTACTACAGAATTTGTTACTTTAACAGCTAAAGATGGTAGTGATTTATTTGGGCGTATTTTAAAACCAGCAAACTTTGATGAAACTAAAAAATATCCTGTTTTAGTTTATGTTTATGGTGGGCCGCATGCTCAAATGGTGACCAACTCCTGGTTAGGAGGTTCCAATCTTTGGATGCAATGGATGGCTGCTGAGCAAGATTATATAGTTTTTACAGTAGACAATCGAGGTTCTGCAAATAGAGGATTTGCATTCGAAAGTGTTATACATAGACAGGCAGGTAAAGCAGAGATGGAAGATCAATTGACAGGAGTGGACTATTTAAAATCCTTAGCCTATGTAGATGAAAATAGATTATCTGTTTTTGGTTGGAGTTATGGTGGGTTTATGGCAAATTCATTGATGTTACGACACCCTGGAGTATTTACTACAGCTGTTGCAGGCGGTCCTGTAACCGATTGGAAATACTATGAAATCATGTACGGAGAACGTTATATGGATCGTTGGCAAGACAATGAGGAAGGCTTCGAAAAAGCAAGAGTCCATAATTATGTAAAAAATCTTGATGGTAAACTATTAGAAATTATTGGAAGTGTAGATCCTGTTGTAGTACCTCAACACACGATGACTTTACTTCAAGAATTTGTGAAAAATAAAGTGCAAGTAGATTTTTTAAGTTATCCAATGCACCCGCATAATGTTAGAGGTTTAGACCGAGCGCATTTAATAAAAAAGGTGTTGGATTACGTAATTATAAATAATAATTAAAACAACCAGCAGGGGTAAAAAGGTTTAATTTGGATTTTTGTTTTGTGTCGTTATAAGAAAAAAGAGCTTAATTCCACAGAATTCTTTAGCGATTAAAGAATTATTTTTTGATAATTTTTTTATAGTGAACTTGCAAATCATTAACCTTTAAAGTACAAAAATATACTCCAGAAGGGAGTTCCATTTGAGGTCTCCAAGTAGCTGTGTATTTATCTGATGTAAGGTGGTTTTCTTTAATACTCGCAACCAACCTACCTTGCAAGTCATATACTTCAATTTTTATATTAGAAGGTTTAAATACACCATAATAAATATTTAATTCGTCAGTAAACGGATTGGGGCTTACGCTATATATCATCCCATTGGTTAGGTGAATATCGCTAGTTCCTAGGATACCCTCTCCATCAATTACAATATCCCAGGTACCCTCTAAAACACCTCCATTATTTGTTAACGAAATAATTCTATGGGTAGCGTCAAACGGTCCAGAAGTTATAGATGCAGCTGGATCACCTGGAATACTAGTATCTCCTTCAAAATATAGCTGTGTAGTAACTTCAGGGTTATCTGGTGTGGTTATTTTAACATGAATATGTCTTGGTCTAAGTGTATTAAAATTCAAATATTTTCCTGGCCAGATAGTCTCAAAACTATAAAATCCCTGACTATTAGAGAGTACCCTCCCGCGTAAATGAAACCCCTCATTATCATATTCCGCTGCATCGTTAGCTTGCCAAAGATCCAGTTCTGTATTCGGAATTACTTGGGTGCAATCTAGCGTTTGTATTCTCCCAGTTACTAACAACCGAGTTCCAGGCTCATTCTCTGGTGCAATAATTCCATCCGAAAAAAATGGTGCATCGGAGGTGTAAAATGGTCCTTCACCATAAAAATCTTCTGTTAAAGCATTACACGTGGCATTGATATCTCCAGCTTTATTTTTTGATCTAGCAAGAATTGAAGGTGCTGTCCCCAAAGCTAAGAAAGCAAGTGAAGCATTTTTTAAAAATTGTCGCCTATTCTTTTTCATTTTTTTCTATTCAGTTACAGAAATATTATACAGAGCCCTTAATTTCATGGTCTTAGACTTTCATCGTTAGTAATGTACAAAAAATAAAGGAGTTTATTAAAGTCTCTTTATAGTTTGTAATAATTTTACATTGATGAAAGCCTGAATTTTAAACCAAAATTGAGTACGGGATTCTTATTATACCAATACCCCTACTTTCCTAACATTAATAGTTCGTTACAAACTACTTCAGTAGTATAGCGTTTGATGCCTTCTTTATCTTCCCAAGAACGGGTAGTTAGTTTACCTTCAATGGCTACTTCTTTTCCTTTTGTTACATAGTTTTCGATAATATCAGCTGTTTTTCCCCAAGCAATTACATTATGCCATTGGGTATCTGTTACTTTTTCGCCTTGTGCGTTTTTATAAGATTCATTGGTCGCAATACTAAATTTCGCCAATTTACTTCCAGAATCTAAATTGATAATTTCTGGGTCATTTCCTAAGTTTCCAATCAACTGTACTTTGTTTCTAAGTGTGTTCATGATTTTTAATTTTAATGTTAAACAGTTAAGAATTATTCCTCGGGTTCGTCCCGGGGATCTTTTATTGAATCTAAATCTTGAATCTAATTTTTTAAAATCATCGATGTAATAATTCAACAGTGCAAACATATAACCACATCAAAACAATAGCTGGTAGTTACCTACTTACTTTCGTTTATAGTTGTTTACAAATGTTTGTATCCGTTTGTAAGTTTAACTATTTTTAGGGAATAAGCATGTTTCAGAAAACTCTTTTTTATCCTTTTCGCAAGATTTTAAAAAAATAATAAGATTTTGGAAGAATGACATCTTTTACAACAAAAGGGAATAGTTATGACAAAACAATAAAAATTGTAGAGAACATGAAAATTTTTACGTTAGTGGAAAATCTATCTGGGCGCCCTGCAAGTATGACTCATGCAAGTATGACTAAAGAAATATGAGAAAAAATAGGTATTGTAGCTTCCTTAATAAGACTTAATGTAGCCATTGAAGATATAGATAATTTAATTGATGATTTTAAACAAGCAATAGGATAATTTAATAAAAACAAGTATAACCTTAATATTTAGTAGCAATTTTCTGTTTATTTATTAAAAAACAACATTCAATTTTTAGATAACTCTTATATTTGCACAAAAAATAATACTTAAAGTATCAATACATAAAATCTTATGAAAGATAGCATAAAAGAATTCATTTCAAAAGTTGAAAAAATGAATCCTAACGAGCCTGAATTTATGCAGGCAATTACCGAAGTAGCTGAAGTTATAATTCCTTTTATAGAGGAAAACAAAGAGTATCAAGGTAAAAAATTATTAGAACGAATGGCTGAGCCAGAACGTACTATAATGTTTAGAGTTTCTTGGACTGATGACAGTGGTGAAATTCAAGTAAACCGTGGGTATAGAGTAGAATTTAACTCTGCAATAGGACCTTATAAAGGTGGTTTGCGTTTTCATCCATCTGTAAATCTTAGTATTTTAAAATTTTTAGGTTTTGAACAAGTATTCAAAAATAGCTTAACCACACTTCCGCTAGGAGGTGGTAAAGGAGGATCTGACTTTAACCCAAAAGGAAAAACAGATGCTGAAGTTATGCGTTTTTGTCAAAGTTTTATGACTGAGCTATCAAGACATATAGGGCCAAATACCGATGTTCCTGCTGGAGATATTGGTGTAGGAGGAAGAGAAATAGGTTTCTTATTTGGACAATATAAACGTCTAAGAAATGAGTTTACAGGTGTTTTAACTGGAAAAGGTCTTTCTTATGGCGGTTCATTAATCCGTCCTGAAGCTACTGGATATGGGAATGTTTATTTTGCTAAAAACATGTTAGCAACAAGAAGTGATTCCTTTGAAGGAAAAACTGTTACTATTTCTGGTTCAGGAAATGTAGCTCAATATGCAGCAGAAAAAGTGATTGAATTTGGAGGTACTGTAGTAACATTATCAGATTCTGGAGGATATATTTATGATGCAGACGGAATTAATACTGAAAAACTAGCTTTTGTAATGGAGCTAAAAAATGTAAAACGTGCTCGTATAAGTGAATATGTTTCACAATATCCCTCAGCTAAATATATAGCTGGTGAGCGCCCTTGGAATATTAAATGTGATATTGCTTTACCTTGTGCAACTCAAAATGAAGTTAATAAAGAAGAAGCTCAAGCATTAGTAAATAATGGGTGTTTCTGTGTGGGAGAAGGCGCTAATATGCCTTGTACTCCAGAAGCAATTGAAGTTTTTACAGCGAATAAATTATTATTTTCTCCAGGGAAAGCATCTAATGCAGGTGGTGTAGCTACTTCAGGTTTAGAAATGTCTCAAAATTCTCTTCGCTTAAGTTGGACAGCAAAAGAAGTAGATGATAAATTACATGCTATTATGAATGATATTCATGATGCTTGTGTAACCTATGGAACCGATGAATCAGGATATATTGATTATGTAAAAGGAGCTAATATTGCAGGTTTTGTTAAGTTAGCAGATGCAATGATGGCACAAGGTGTTGTTTAATAAATAGTTTATTAAAAAGAAAAAGGTTGCCTTTTAAAAGGCAACCTTTTTCTTTTTAATCATAAATCAAAATAAATAGTACTTTAGCCTGTTATACTTATAGAAATTATTTACCATGAAGCAATTAGTAAGCGTTGTATTACTATTACAAATCTTTTTTTTACAAGCCCAGAATTTTGAAAATAGGTGGACTGGTTATTTTTCATATGTCTCCGTTAAAAGCATTTCACAAGGGAATGATAAAATTTATGCTGCTGCAGAAAATGCTATTTTTACTTACGACCTATCAACGCAAGAAATAGCTACTATTTCTACCATAAATGGATTATCTGGTAAAACAATAACAACAGCACACTATAGTGATGTTTACGGCTTATATATTATAGGTTACGAAAATGGTTTGATAGAAATAGCTATAGACGGTGAAGACAACATCTTAAAGGTAGTAGATATTTTAGATAAACCGACCATCCCACCAAACAATAAAAAAATAAATCATTTTAATGAATATAATGGAAGTTTATACATTTCTACAGGATATGGAATTTCCGTATATAATTTAGATGCTTTAGAATTTGGAGACACTTATTTCATTGGAGACTTAGGAAGTCAAATTAATATTACTCAAACTACAGTACAAGGAGTTTTAATTTATGCATCAAGCTCTGGAAATGGAATTAAAAGTGCTTTGGTTGCTGATGATAATATTATAGATTACCAACAATGGACCACAGTTATTGGAGGAGGATATAAAGGGATTCAATCTCTAGGATCCGAATTATACACGGTTAATAATAGTAATACTATTTTAAAATTTGATTTGGATGTTGGTTTTTTACAAATAGATACATTTCTATCTCCTATAGTAGATTTTGAAGTTGCTTCTGAAATATTAACGATTACAACAGAAAGTTCTATTTATGCATATACGGAAGGATACAGTTTGTTAGAAGAAGTAAATAATTTAATTGATTTCGATTATAAATTACAATCTGGATATACATTTAACAACACTTTTTATTTAGGAACTACAG
>Ga0307985_10000826_pt1 | contig 17798 bp, 25 predicted proteins | sample EllFjometageno80_FD_203155 | JGI IMG/M metagenome (GOLD analysis project Ga0307985, IMG submission 203155) | Marine microbial communities from Ellis Fjord, Antarctic Ocean - #80 | ecosystem: Environmental > Aquatic > Marine > Unclassified | place: Southern Ocean | collected 2014-10-09 | reverse complement strand
CGGTTACTCATGCGCAGGAGACTACTGCTCTGTGATGGACCCTGGAGGCGACCCTAGCACCTGTTAGGGTTAACCCTAACCCTGTGCTGCCCCTGTGCTGCCCCTGTGCTGCCCCTGTGCTGCCCCTGTGCTGCCCCTGTGCTGCCCCTGCCCCAGTCCTCTCGGAACACCCGTGCTAAAATCTGAGGCGTTGTCTTGACACGCGGTAACTGGAATTGAGACGTTGAGGTGATGCACTAGGTAATGAGACAATTGGAAGGAGGTAGGGTACTGTGGTTTTCAGGTGGGGGAGGGCGGTGAGAGGTGGAAATATAATATGGGCCGGGAGGAGAGGGTATGTACGGCGTGTCTCATATGAGTTCGTAGCTCTATTGAGTCTTCTGGGAGGGTGGATGTCTACTGTCACAGAAGCAGTAAGAGAGGTAGTTTTTGAATATGATAGAGGGGGGTAGGCGCCATGGACAATCGCCGCGTCGATTGCGGAGGCGAGCGGAAGGGTCCGGGCGAAGTTTAGAAGGTCTACGAAACAAGTTTGATAAAGCAGGCTGATCAGATTTATTTTTTACAGAAATTGTGCCAAAGTCATTCATTCGAGTGAAAACTAAAATTCAAACGCGACAAGAGCTGACCACCGCATATGAGCACCGCTGTAGGGGAGCAAAAAATCTACCGCGAGAATGCGGCCACGCTCTATCTCGATCCGGCGGCGCTACTCCCAAACTCGGCCGTGCGCGCAAGTGGTAGATATTGCTTTTGCCGTAACCCGTAGAATCTATCTAGCGCCACCGGATCGAGATTTCCCTTTTTTTTTAAAGTCACCGAACCACCAACCATTGTTTTGGCGCACGTACGCCCCCGGTGGTCACCCCCTGTACGCAGATTGAAACCCGCAGATTGAAACGAGCTTGTGTCATGATGGAACATGGAACTTACTCATTCCAGCTCTCTCGTTAATGAAAGCGGGCCTTATCGTCACAATAGTCATATCTTCCTCAATAATCCGCTCCTCGGCTCTCCTCTTCCATCGCCCTCGCCCCACTCTCCTCCGTTCCATGTCTTCTTCCATTGACTACACTCTGTACCCTGACCTCTCTCCAACACTTGTCACCTCTATCCAAGACAATGTCTCCACCGTGCTATCTAGCATTGCACAGTCGTCCAACTCTGACGCAGTGCTGACTCCTGTGTCCAAGACGAAGCCTTGGAGCTACTTGCTGCCTGTCCTGCACCACCCCTCCACTCCTTTATCTACCTTTGCCGAGAACTACGCCCAGGAGTGCACTGAGAAGATGAACCTCGTTGGAGCAGCTGACGGCCTCCCGGCTCACACCAAGTTTGTGTTTGTCGGTGCCCTTCAGTCCAACAAGATCAACGGCCTCGTTGCCGCTGGAGCTGGCGGTAAGCTCGTGAGAGTGGAGACTGTTGCCGCGTCGAAAGCGATTCAGAAGTTCCAAGCTGCCGTCGCTGCCAAGTGGGACGGCGACAACTCGTCCGACAAGCTCGAAATCATGCTCCAGGTTGACACGAGCCGTGAGGAGGCCAAGAGCGGCGTGGACTACCAAGACGTCGATTTAGTGAAGGCGCTCATCAAGGAGACGATGGAATGCGACAGGCTCACCTACGTTGGCTTGATGACGATTGGCGCCACCGGCGACATGACTGCTTTCGACAAGCTCGTGGAGCTCAAGAAGCAGGTAGACTGTTACGTCTGCGAGGAGCTCAATGTTGAAGGCTTCAGCAGCAAGCTGAGCATGGGCATGAGCGGCGACTATCTTAAGGCGATCGAGAGAGGCTCTACCAATGTTCGATGCGGAAGCAACATTTTCGGTGCCCGCGACTACAGCGCTCAGAAGTAAACCTACAATGACTAGCCGATTTTCAATGACTTAAGGAGGACTAAACTTCACACTTAACGGATTTGAGGACGCCCCCCCCGCCGCCGCATCATCTTCTTCTTCGCTGTCGCCGAACAACGAAGGGTACTTCTTCGCAAGGAAGCCGTACTCCTCGTCATACGTCATATTCTTGACCATCTTCTTCTCGGCCTCAGCCTCGTCGTACTTGATCTGCGCCCGCTCGCCCATGATCTTTGTCAAGAATCCCTGCCTCAGTGATCGCCCCCACCGCGTGAGCAGCGCCACGCCCTCGTCAGAGCTAGTCACGCCGTTGTACCAGCCGAGCAAGCCGAACGACACGCCGAAGGTGCCGACGCAAAGGGCGGAACCGACGATGAAGGCTTTTCCAGCGTGAATAGCAGGATTGAATGGCAAGGCCTTGGCCCCTTTGGACCCTTTGTTCTTCTTGTTCAAGGAGTCGAGCAGAGGAGATCCCACATTTGCACCCTTCCTGAGCTTTGTTGCTTCTTCGGTCTCCTTGACGATTGCTCGCCGGTAGCCAAGCGCGCCACCGACGACAAACGGGACTGAGAAGAAGGTCAGGGCAGCAGAAGGCGAGGCTGAGATGCTGTTGATGACCTGCAGCGCGTAGGGGATGTTGGATGAATCCTCGGGTGGCGTCGAGGACGATGCGCTTGCTGTTTTTGAAACCGGTTCCATCCACAAGACCGGCGAAGGGGATTGTTAGAGTTGGTCGCGAAGAGGTGATTTATTACCTTGCAGCTAGTCAACACAAACACGAACCATCGAGTGCTCCGCCATGCCAATCGACCCATACTCGCCGCTCCGCGCAGCTGTTCGAATGTGCTGCAAAGCCGCTCTGTCCGCCGCTTGCTTCTGCTCCTTCTCAAATGCCGCACCGCCCGGCACCGAGACCCTTTACTACCCCCTACCCCTCCCAGCTCGCACCCTTCCCCTCCCCCCTCGCCGCAGCACAACGCCTTGAAGACGCAATCCTCCAGCCTGGGACAAACTCAATTTAATCAGCATAAAAACCCTAACCCTATTTATCCTCCCCCTCCTCCTTCTTCTCGGCCTGCCTGCTCCACTCCGCGCTGTTGCTCTCGATGTTGCCCAGTATCTCACCCATGAGCTCCTCCATGAACACGGTCTTGACCGTGTTGAACAGTGGCTCCACCAAATACTTGAGAAAGCCCACCTGGTTCTTGGGCAGGTCCTTCTCCAGCGCTCTGTCGAACAGAGCGATGACCTTCATGCCCGCCTCCTTCTCTGCGTCGCCCTGATTGTAAAACTCCTTGCAGATTCTCAAGCTCCAGTCCTCGTGCGCGCTAAAGCCCTTGCTCCCGTGGCTCAAGTCGGCCATCTTCATGCAGGTCTTGAGGACGGTCTGGTTGCTCAAGCTGGAGTTCTTGACGTCGCTTTTCAGGGCGCTCAGCGTGTCGAAGTGCACCGCCAGATCTGTGGCCAAAACTATGCCGATGCACAATTTCCTCACCGCCTTGTACTCTCCGTCGCCCATTGTCTCGAAGAAGTCGCACTCTGGGCTCCTCGCAACTTCGAAAGCCGTCGCCAAGTGCATGTTCTCCAGCACGTGACTGTCGTTGTACGTGAGCGCCAACTTGTCCCTCGTGTGGATCAGATAGTTGTTGTTGACACCCTCGTGGCCGACGTCGTGAAACATTGCCGATATGAATCCCGCGAACAGCTCAATCCCCGTCAATTTCAAGTCGTTGACGCTGCTCATCAGCACCCAAATGGCATTGGTCGTATCCGCAGCGTGATAAGCGTTGTGATACGGCACTGCGATCATGCTGCAGGACGGCGGGGGGTGTTAGGATCAGCGCGCTTAGATCAGCATGCCTGGACCAGAGCGGTTGGTTTCCCCCTGCCCCGTCTGAGCCCCGCTCGCTCTGGGCCGCTAATTCAGCGCAACTCCGCGTATAAACGCTCTCGGGCCGCTCGGTCAGCACCACGAGCCGCTCGTTCTGCGCCACTCTCAGAGCGCCCGTCCGCCCATCCCTCCCATTTGTTCACACGCGCGTGCGCGTGTTCACACATATGTGCGAGTGATCACAAATGTCTCTCTCCTCGTGTCACTCAGCTCACACCGCTCCTCCTTTGTTCGCACACACACATGTTCACACACGTTCACACACGTTCACACACGTTCATCCTTTGTTCAGGTATGGGTCAGGGTATGATTGGCTTACCTGCACGCCTCCCAGCCGCCCATGCTGTTGCTCACCCGCCCCCCCGCCTTGCGCATCGTGTCGCTTGTGTTGCAGTACTTGCCCTCAATCGCCTCGATGAACTTCTTCATCCTCGTCTCCCTCCTGCTCGCCTCCTCGGCCCCTCCGTCCCCCTTGAAAAGCACCGCGGACAGGAGATCCGTCTTCGCCAGAATTCCCCCCGCGACGGTGGCCAGCGGCTTGTCCGTCTTGATGCTCCTCACGTCGAACGTCCACGCTCTCCCTATTCCCGGATAAGAGCCAAGCGCGTCGCTCGAGATGCGGCGCTTGAAGTTGCTGCTCACCACCGTGGCGCTCCTCTTAGCCTGCTCCTCGGGCGACATGATATCATCGTCGTCGTAGTCGAACTGCTCCATGACGGCGTCCGCGTCCTGTCCACCCTCCTCTTCCTTTATCAGGTCCCTCATTCTGTGTATGTCCACCGTGTTCACCTTGCGCGGCTCGCTCAAGAGGGTCAACACATCTGACACTGTGTAGGAGATGGCCTCGGCGCTGGTGACTCGCCTCGTGCGCGAGGACGTGGCCGGGTCGGCGGTGTTGTCGCGCAGCGTTTGTAGTAGTTCCACGGCCTGTTGCAGCGGAGTCAGCGCGAGGTCGGGCTGCTCGTAGTAAGCGTTGGCTGCGAAAGATGCGAAGCTCGACTGGGGAGTGGGGGGGTAGGAGAAGTAAGGGTTGGTGTTAGTCGTAGCAACTCGTTCAGTGCAAACAAGGGGAGAGAGGGTCAGTAGCAAGCATACGGGCGGAAGAACTGCGCGTCGGGCCGGTCTAGCCGCTCGCGAAAAGCGCGTTCAGTGCGAGTCGGTCGTTCCTCGAAGCGAGCGCGTCCCGAGTCGGCCGTTCCGAGTCGGACGTTCCTCGAAGCGAGCGCGTTCTGGGTCGGTAGTTCCTCGAAACTCGTTCGCGAATAACGCATTCTGGGCTGAACTTTCCCGCAAATCGCAAGCAAACAGCGCATTCGTAGAAGGCCATGCTGCTCAGAACGAATCAAACAGCGCTGTTCATCCGCTTCGCGCGCGCCTCTCAAACACCTTCTGTCCCCTGCTTCAGCTCACCTTGCCCGAGTCCGAACCGACCACGTCCTTCTCCCAGTGCGCAGGCCACACGTCCTCGACGCAGGGGAGGCTCGCGACTTCATCGTACCACCGCAGCAACATTGGATAGCCCGCTATGTTGAACTGGGACCTGACCTGAATGGCGACCAAAAAGAACAGGTATAGGTCGGCTACTGTGAATGTGTTGCCCATGAGGAACGGCAAGTTGCTGAAGTTTAGGCGGTCGTCCATCTGCTGGAAGAACCGAAGTTGGGCGTCCTGAGGGGATTGCGTGTTAGAAAGTGAGGGGCGAGTGGTGAGAACGGAACGGGTGGGGGGCGAGCAAGGCACGACGAGCGAGCGAGGCAAGAGCGAGTAATATACCTCGTGCCTCGCAATATACCTCCTGCCTCGCAATTTGCCTCCGCCCTGCCTCTCTCTCTCCCGCTCCTCCAAAACTCGCTTCGCTCGCCTCCCGCTCGCCTCACCTTCAGCGACTGCTTCTGCCCATTTATGTCACTCAGGCTCTTGTAAAGATTCTTGGCCATGCTCCCGCCGAAGTGAGGCAGCACCTTCGTGTTGAAGAACGACTCCGGGAACTCGGTGAAAACGGTGAGCGCGATGAGCATGTCAACGTGCACGAGCTGGTCCAGGAATTGCAGCGTTTGGGGGAAGCTGAGCGGGTCGGGGAGTATGCTCGTGTTGGGGGCGATGCAGGCGCCGTGGGTAATGAGGGAATCGACGTTGACGTCGTAGAGCTTGTGCAGCTCGTGGATGTAAGACACGATGTCAACCACGCCGGATAGAACTGCTCCTGCGCCTCGCATCTCAGAGACAATCATCCAAGGTGCCCCCTTTGATGCTGAGCCTGCCACACACAAGTGTGAGCGAACAAAGGGAGATGGTGGGAACAAAGGGAGAGTGTGGGGGTTTAATGTGGAGTGCCACTCAGATGCACTGTTCGTGACCATACAACTGTTCGTGACCATACAACTGTTCGTGACCATACAACTTCGCTTGTACCACCGGGTACACAGTACGTGTGCCGTACACAGTACGTGTACCTTCCTCAGCATTTACGGACCTGAACTCAGATGCTTCTCATCGTCAGAGCCAATCTCAGTGAAGTTTGACTGCGAGAACGTGTACGTGAGGGGCAGTCCGGCGAGTACGGTTGCTCTCAGCAGAGCCTCGACTGCTAATGGGCCTGGCATACCTTCGATATGATGCACATGGAGAGTAGGGAGGGGTGGATATTCTTTCTCTTTGGTGGCTTTCTCTTTGATGGTGGGTGGGGACCCCCCAGGGGATGCGGGCGGGGGAGGGGGGGCATCGCTTCCATCGCCTCTCGAGTTAGATTTGCCGCGCATCGCTGACGGCGACTTCAGCATCTTCTTCAGCGTTTTCATACTTGTTACTTATAGGGTTGAAGAGTTACTTGGAGTGCTCTTTGAGAGCTTGGGGGATGCTTAGGGTTCAGAAGATTGTCTTCCGAGGAGGGCAGGGTGTGGCGGGGGGGGGAGGTGGGGGGGGTTGTAAAAGTATATGTGTCCTGACAGGGTGACGTGGTCGAGGGAGAAGTCTGAGTAGAAGCCCATTCTATCCTTGCGCTCTGGAGGCGATAATCCAACAACCACAGCAATTTGCTGTGACAGCAACACTGCCCGCGAACTGCGCAATGGATGAGACAACACGCTTTTCTTTATATGTCGCAACGCTAACCCTGAGCTGGAGCGCACATACCATGGAGCGCACACTCCAAGGAACACACACTAACTCCATGTCTCGCACACTCCATGTCTCGCACACTCCATGTCTCGCACACTCCATGTCTCGCACACTCCATGTCTCGCACACTCCATGTCTCGCACACTCCATATCTCTCTTATCCAGTCTCTCTTATCCAGTCTCTCTTATCCAGTCTCTCTTATCCAGTCTCTCGTGTTGTGATTAGATTCTTTCTCGTGGCATATTTCACTGTCAGGTATTTCCTCATTGGGTTATGAACCCCAAACCCCACGAGTGACAGCAGCGTCCATCACCGAGCGTAGTTTGCGCACCATAGACATTCCCTCGGCAGCGTTGAGTTCTGCTTTTAATAAAGCAGCTGTATGAAGGTTATCGCCCCACTATAACAACCTCGCAGCCACTGTACTTGCTCGCAACCAACCGCGTCACGCCCCCCCCCTTCTTCTCCCCCCCGACCCTCTCTTCCGAGACTCTCTCTCCCCCCCCCGACCTCTTCCATTTCGACCAACAGAAGTAACCCTTGGATAATCGAAGTTTCCCTTTGATAATCGAAGTAACCCATTGATAATCACGGGGTGGTCGGCCACTACGCTAAATCGTACACGAAGCCGACGAAGCCGAAGATGGGACGGCCGACAAAATCCCCGGCAACCCCAAGCACTCTAACGCCAACCCCAAGCACTCTAACGCCAACCCCAAGCACTCTAACGCCAACCCCAAGCACTCTAACGCCAACCCCAAGCCCTCGTCCACCTCCAACCAACAGTGGACCGACAAGAACGCCCATCCCCCACACCGACCATACTTGCCCAACTTGCTCCAAGTCTTTCTGCGGTTTCCAAGGCTGGCAGTACCACACGATCAACAAGGTCTGCGCGTTGCGTCCAAGTGACCGGCCGCCGCCACTGCCCAAGCCGACGTCCTGTCAGCGCAATTCTACCTGCAATAAAGGATACAGGCACCAGGTCAGCGAGCGCCCTCTTTGCTGTCGGGCGGTGCTTGTCGGGCCGTGTGTTGCCGTGCTTGTCGGAATAGCGAGGCGCGTCTATCGGCGAAAAGCTTGTTCACACGTGCACGTGCTTGTCGGAATATCGAGGCGCGTCGATTGGCGAAAAAGCTTGTTCACGCGTGTGTAGGTCCCCCGTGTTTATGTCCCCCGCGTGTTTTCCCCCGTGTATGTCCCCCGCGTGTTCGCCGGGCCTGTCTAACCCCCCCCCCCCACAGGGAAATTGCCTCGGGGTTGACCCTTCGACGGGAGCTGGCTGTTCCACGAAAGAGTCTGTCGAGAAGGAGTTCCCGGAGGGCTGGACGATTATGAAGCAAGGCCCGAACTGGATGATCAAAGCGCCGAAGAGCGGCGCAATCTACAGGTCGATCCGCGCGGCGAGAGAGTCCCTCGCCCTTATTCAGCGCTTCTTTGGACAACACCGCGAGGGCAAGCTTGATAGAAACGAACTTGACGCAAGTACTGACCGAGAATCTGACTCAACCCCTACGCTCCGTGCTCTGTACTGTCGTATTTCGGGTGGGAAAAAAGGGTCTGGGGGACAGCCTGGGAAACACGGAAAAGACGGAAACAACTGGATGATTCGTGACGAGCTCTTGGACGCCATTATGTTGCTTCCTGTGTTGCCTTCCTCGTCCCGCTCCTCCTCCTCCATCGACGACAACACCCCAGCCTCCCCGCCCCCCAAGCGGCGCAAGAAGATTGATGACGACAACCGCAAGAGAATGGACTGGTCGTTTGATGCGTGTTTAGATGCCTTTGGGCCTGAGGAAATAGAGGGCCAAGAAGCGATTCGGATAGACTTAGATGAGGAGGAAGAGGAGGGGGGTGCGAAGAAGGCGAGCGGAAGAACGACGTGGAGGACGTGCGGGGTTGTTGGGTGTGAGTACTGGACGAAGAATGAGAGCAACCTCAAGGGGCACATCGCCGTCATGCACGCTACTAATGTGCTCTATTTGTTCTGTGACTGCGAGGGCTGCGAGTACAAGACGAAGAATGAGAAAAACCTCAAGCAGCACAGAGTCGATGTGCACGCTATTCATGAAACCAATTGGGTGTTCTGTGACTACGAGGGCTGCGAATTTCGGGCCAAATCGAATGGTCGGATCACGCAGCATAAGGCCCGCAAGCACAACATTGACGTTAAGTGGCACCACTGTACTGAGTGCGAATTCAAGGCGAAGACGACCGGGCATATCACGAATCACAAGGCCAGCATCCACAACATCGGCGTAAAGTGGCACCAATGCACTCATTGTGACCACAAGACGAAGCTGAGCAGCAATCTGACGATACACATGGCCGGCGTGCACAACATCGGCGTAAAGTGGCACCACTGCCCCGACTGCGACTATAAGGCGAAGCAAATCGGCAACTTGAAGGTACACATCAAGAGCAAGCACACGACCACGACGTAACTAGTTCGCGTCAACTCTTTTAGCCGGAATATATTGTGCGTTGCTTGGAGAAGACAAGATCAAGGGCGACCAGAGATGAGCTGATTGCGACGTTGCGAAGGGCTGAGGCGCGCGAGAAGGAGGTGTTGAAGGAGTAGGGCACGGCAGAGGCGCGAGAGAAGGTAGAGAAGACGACGAAGAGGGGGGCTGAGGAAGCAGAGCGCGTCGCGCTCAAGAAGAAGAACTAGAGCGCAGGGGTTCTTTTGTGGTGATGCAATTGCGGTTCTCCTAGCCTACTCCACTACTTCGCTAACGGCCGCCGCTGTACAGCTCCTGGCTCATCGTGGTGCCCTGAGCCAAGTTGAAGCCCAGACTCATGACCGCCGCGGCAGTGTCGCCGAGCGCAACCTCGTCCTCGTCCTCGTCGCCGTCGTCGACGTAAGCCTGACCCCCGGGGGAGTAAACGTACTCCTGCGTCGTCCCATCGGCCGCGGGCTCCTTCTTGAGGCGCTTGGAGCTCACGGTGAGCGGCGTCGCGGCCTTCTGCTTCGGCTTCTTGACCGCGCCCGCCGACGTCTCCTCGATGGGTCCGGCAGTAGGGGGCAGCAGCCCCGTGTGCGAGTATTCCACGCCCTCCAGCACACACCTAATCGCCTCCCTCGCGCCGGCGACCAGCAGCTTGTTCGTTTTCTTGTGCTGGTTCTTGATGACAGTCTTGAGGCGCTTCTTCGCGTTCTGGATGTGTGTCTTGAAGAAGCACCGGATGCGGTCGCGGATTTTCTTGTCGTCGAACGAGGCGGGGTCGAAGACCCAGCCGTTCTGCGAAGCAATCACCCTAATGTTCGACACCAGCCTGTTGTTGAACAACTGCTGTTCCTTGCTCTGCCTCTTGGCCGTACTCAGCTCGTAATACTCGTCCATGCTCTGCCTCAACACCTTCTCCAAAGCCGGGTAACTTCCCCAAAAAAAACCATCCTTAATCACACCCGGCCGAGGGTTACTAGCCAAGTTCCTCGGATTGTCCCTGCTCAACGCCATGTCCAACAACAGGTGCTGCCACACCCATGTGTGAGAAGGGGCGGTGTAAACAAAGGGGAGAGTGTGAACGAGCGACGAGCGAAGCGAGCGACGAGCAAAGGAAGCGACGAGAAAAGGGAGCAACGAGAAAAGGGAGCGACGAGCGAAGCGAGTGGCGTGCTCCCTTCTCGCTCCACCCTCTTCTCGGTCTGCTCTCTTCTCGCTCCGCTCTCTTCTCGCCCCGCTCTCTTCTCGCTCCGCCCTCTTCTCACTCTGCTCTCTTCTCGCTCCGCCCTCTTCTCACCTTCTTGGCCCTGTAGTCCTCCATCGCAAGCTCAATACAATTGTCATCAGTCGCCGTCTTCAACGTACTGTCCGGCAACCTCTTGTGCTCCGTCCTATCAATCGCGTCGTTCATTCTTCCCCCGAAATCAGCACTCCCAAGCCCCCCCCCCATAACAACAGAAGCAGCCGCCGCCGCCGCCTGCACCGCAATGGCGCTAGCCCCCTGCTTTTTTCCCGCAATCCTACTCGGTCCCATGTTCTGGAGCGCGTTGCTGTCGTACTGCGTAGCCGCCTCCTGGCTGCACCTGCCCAGCACCGCGTGATTCACGTACTTCGCGCCGCGACTCGGACGGCCGGAAGTGCTCGCCGTGCTCTCTTTTCCCACAGCGCTCACAGCGCTCACAGCGCTCACAGCGCTCACAGCGCTCACAGCGCTCACAGTGCTCACAGTGATCTCAGTGCTCACGGTGCCCCCAGTCTCCCCAACCCCCCCAGCCCCTCCAATGTCCCCACTAACCGGCAGCGCTGATTTCGCCGCCGCCGTAAAGGCGGCTGCCATAGCCGCCGCCTTGCCCTCCTCGCGTGGCGTACTACTGACGTGAGGACCTGAATGGGTACTGACGTGACTGACCTTAATGGTGTGACTACTCGACGTGGCGTGACTACTCGACGTGACGTTACTCGGAATGCTGTTCTTGCGGAACTGCGTAGTCTGCCCAGCCGCGGCTCTCAGAGCGTCGAGCTTGGCCTCAACCTCGTCATCGGAACCATCATCAGATTCATCGCCACCTCCGCCGTTCTCACCGGCCCCACCCGCGCTGAACAAGTTACTACTCGCAACACTGTTAGCAATGCTGTTCCCCCTCCCCCTCGCCACATCCGCGTCCCCCACACACAAATACGGATTACTAGCCTCGGCCCTCTGCCTGGCCGCCTCGTCCGGGCTGATGTTCTCGTTGCAGTACAGCATAGTCGCAGTAGTCTCGGCCATGTCAGCCTGGGACGCGGACTCGCACGCGCCGAAGAGGGCGCTCAGGCCGGCAGTCATGAGGCCGCCGCCAGCGGAGGAAGGGGTGGTGCTGGACGGGGGGAGAGCTGGAGGAGTGGTGTGGGAGATGACAGAGGGGGAGGTCGCGGGGGGTACCCTGGTGGGGGGTACCTTGGAGGGAGGCACTGTGGAGGGAGGCACTGTTGCGTCCGTTGCGTCCGTTGCGTCCGTTGCGTCAGTTGCGTCCATGTCTGTCGTGGTGTACGTGGTGGTCTGGGTCGGTCCCAGCAGTAAGATGGACGCGTTGGTTGCTTTGGGGGGGGAGTGGGAAGGGGGGGCTTGAGGATCGTTGAGGGATTCATGGGTAACCTCGGTTTGGTCGCCAAGTGAGAGGCCGCTGAAGTAAATATGTACGGGTTAGAATTGAACAGTGTGTAGTGTGGGTGGCAGCTGATAGCATCTGTTAACACTCGCTTCGCTCGTGCGCTTGTGTGCTTGTGAGCATCTTGCTTACTCGGAAACCTTCTCCAAATAGTCAATTTGCTGAGAGTTGAGGGGCAGTGACTCCTGACTCTCCAGACTCTCCTGACTCTCCTGACTCTCCTGGCTCTCCTGTGAGAATGACTGGTGCTTGTAGCTAGTGAGTAGATGTGTCGTGTCTGTGTCTTGTTCGCAAAGCTGTGAGAGAGGACCATTCTCGACGAGACATCCCTGGGATTCCATGAGGTCCACCGAAGAGTCGCACGACATGAAGACGGGGGAGGGAACGCCCTAACAGTTGTGGTGGGCTGGGGGGGGGCTAGTTCGAAAGTTTTGTGAATGTGTGGCAATCAGGAGGCCAGCAAACGGAGGCGCAGAATGTTGGGGAGGATGGGGGGAGAGCTCGAGGCCTGCTGCCGAGGCGTGAGCTGAGCTGCCTCCAGGGCCTCAGATTTTTTTTCCCAGGAAGCCAAACAGCCGCACACGCCGCGCACGCCGCGCACGCCGCACACGACAACGGTTTGCGGGGCGAGGAGAAGAGAGAGGCGAACGTCGGACCGACAGAGCGTCTGCGTGACTGTCGCGACGGCGATAGCGCCAAACTTTGAATAGCGCCCCGCGTACATATCACAATGCCGGCCATGCCGCACTAGAAAGTCCCACCCCATTGCATACCTGTTAGGGTTACAACTGTAAGAGTTAATCCTCCAGGCGAATTTCCAAGGTCTGCCGCCCGTCTGGTCCCCTGGTACAGTTGGTTGTAAGTAAAACTGCTGTAAAACTCACTCATCTTTGAGGCTCGCGCATCGCGGCCATCACGCCATACTTGATACCTGTTGACGTACGAGTCACGCAAGAGTCACGCAAGAGTCACGCAAGAGTCACGCAAGAGCCTATTGATTAATACACCTCACATCATGCTAGGCCACAATGTTCGGATCGTCTTTGGCGCCAACACTGACGTTGGCAAGTCTCTCATTCTGGGTGGACTTCTCAGAACCCGGACCCTTCACAAATCCCTCCCCACAAACTACATCAAGCCCTTGCAATGCGGCAGACCTGACGACGAGTCGTTCATTAACAAGTATGCGCCAAAAGCTGACACAAAAACATTGTTTGACTTCCCCGACCACGCTTGCAGTCCCCATCTCGCTTCTGTTGCAACTGATACTTCTGTGTCTGACTCCTCTCTACTCAAATCCCTGCACAAAGCTGCCACCGCCCCACTAAAATCCACAGCAGTGTACATTGAGACCGCCGGAGGCGTGCTATCGCCTGCCGCTTCCTTCACCAGTACGCATCCACACACAATGGCCCCCCTTTCACCATCCCCTCTCCACATCCAGCACAAGAACTCGGCACACTTCTACACGACGCAAGGAGATCTCTACTCCCCCCTCGCGAAGCAGGTTAAAACGCTCCTTGTGGCGGACAGCCGACTTGGCGGCGTTTCGTGCACTCTGAGCGCGATTGAGAGCCTCCGGAAGAGGAACTTTCGGGTCGATGCCGTCGTTTTCCTCGATTCTAAGGGACCACAAGACCCACTTCTGGACAACAAAGGGTGCGTGTCCGACTACTTGAGAAGCTGCGAAAGCAACGAGGACGCAAGAGTGTTCTCGCTCCCGCACCCGCCGCCGCTCCCCGAGACGCTGTTCGAGTATTTTGACGAGCCCGACAATGTGGCAATATTTAGCGAATTAGACGCTCATTTGGACTCGTAAAAGTTTGGACTAATTAGAGTCGTCGTGGTGGGGTACCTCGCCGTGTGGTGGGGTACCTCGCCGTGTGGTGGGGTACCTCGCCGTGTTCCTGCATGTAAACGTCGAATTTGTCGGGGGACCAGCCAGACATTCTGGAGAGCATCCCCTCGTCGATCGGCAAATCGCACGCGTCGATCCGTGCCTTGCGCTCGTTGAGGCGCTTGAGACCATATTTTAGAAAGGATGGTTTCTTGTCCACAAGGTAGCGGCGTGCACTCGCCTGTTCAATCTCGCCCTCGACAAAAGCAATCGTCGGCTCCAAGTTCATCGTGATGTTGGCAAAGAGGACACTGGGAATCCGGTCGACCAACTGCAGCGCGTCGATCTCGCTCAGCTCGAAGCTGCTTCGCAGAAACTGTATTCTCTCCTCAACGCCTAGCACATATCGGCACCTGACGATGAACACGCTGAGCTGCTCGGGGGACTTTCTCAAGCGAGATTGGAGGAAGGTCAAGAAGGGCGTTATGTCGTTCTCTTCGGTTGATAGCGAAAATCTAAGAATTTGCTTCTTCAGTTCGTCCTGATCCAAGTTCATCCGCTTCTCCAGCCAGATCAGCTTAGGCTCCAGGTTCTCTTCGGTTGAATAGCCAAGGATGGACGGCATTCTGAGAATCATCTTCTCAAGTTCGTCCGGATTCAAGTCCATTCTCTCCTCCAGCCAGAACAGCTTGGGCGCGAGGTTCTCTTCGGTTGACAGGCCAAGGATGGCTGGGAATCTAAGAATCAGCTTCTTCAATTAGTCCTAGTCCAACTTCATTCGCTCCTCCAGCCAGATCAGCTTTGGCTCAAGGTGGCTCTCAGGACTATGCGTCAGCACACTTGGCAGTAGCAAGACCATCCGTTTCAACTCTTTGATAGACAAAGCTAGCCGCGCCATCACTGGTCCTGCTGTGTTTCGCATTTTAATGAGCCAAGTTGGGGGGGTCCAGAAATCATATTTTGCGCTTCCGCGTCTGATAAGCCAAGCTCAATCTTTAGTAGGTCCATGGAGAGGGAAGGTGGTGGGGATGAGGTGAAGCACCGGTTAGTGTGCTGAAGAGGGAAGCGTTTCATGAGCAGGGGGGGCGAGGAGAACTTCAGCAACACGGGGGCGTATCGTGCCGCGGACATTCGAACGGTTCAACATGAGCAGACGTCGGAAGAAGTAGCTACAACTGTACAACTGTAAGCTCAAGGGATCAACGAACCCGCTCACGGGCGTGTGCACTGGTCCCGCATGCACACTCAATGTACTTGCCTATATAATGTTCCGGCTATAATTTAGCCCACGCGTCCAATATCTTCTGCGCGACGTATCCCGAGCAGCTCTCGTCCTCGATGCCCCTCAGGCCGCAGAAGTAGAACCCCTGGTTGTGTGCGTCCGCGCCCGCCGCGACCGGAATAGTGGTGATCTCCGTGTCGACCTCGATCTCCACCACGATGCTTGCTGCCTCGTTGTTGTCTCCCGCGGTGTAGAACGTCCTCATGGGAGTGCTCGTCTCAACGATACCTTTCGTCGTCTCTGGATGCGTAATCACGCCCTCCAGCGTGTGCAGCCCGGGCTCCAACGAGTCCACGTACGGCGTGCTGTTCTCTCCGTAGATGCTCCAGCACGCGTGCGCGGTTGCTGCGTCCAGGTTGTAGCACGTGAACTGGTACCTGAAGTAATCCTCGAACGTCTGCCTGTCCTCATCGTTCGTCTTCACTTGGCCCACGATGGTCAATTTGCTGCCCGGGAGAGTCACTCGCTCAAACGGCAGCACCAGATCCAAAACTGGGAACGCCAGCGTGACCCTCTCGTTCTCCTTATTTTCGCCCTCCTCCTCCTCCCCCTTCATGGCCTCGTCAAAGTCCTCCTCCAAGTTGGGGTCAATGATGGTCGTGAACGTGATCTGGGGCATACACACGTGTTAGTGCTTACACATGTGTGAACAAGGGAGGCGCTCATAAACTAGCCAAGGTGTTGCTACATAACCCTACATATATGTAGGTGTTGCTACCTATATGTAGAGTAGGTGGGGCTAATGTAGCTTCTCGCCCTCTCTTTCCGGCCTTTCTTTTCGCAGCGCTTTCTCGTATGCGGGTTTGCGGCTCCCGTTCTAGCGTTTGCTCGCAGCGCAGTTCACATCGCCTCCAAGTTCTGGGCCAGAGGTATGTGTGTGCGTGTGGGCGCGTGTGTTTGGGCGCGTTCGTTCGCAGCGCGTTCACGTCGCCTTCGGTGTGTGAGTGTGGCCTCACCTCCTCGCTCGCCGTCTCGTCCACCATCTCCCCCCGCTTCATGAGCACCGCCTTGAGCGTGTGCTGCCCCTCCACCGCGTTGATGAACCTCAGCTTGCCTCCAAAGATTGGCCAGCAGTAAAAGGGGCTGTCGTCAAGTGACAAGCAAATGCGGGAGGTGGGGTTGGCGTACGATGCGTTGAAGAGGTCGGTGTTGCATGGCATGATCTGGACGCCCACGTCGAACCCTGATCCTTGGACGGTGGATCCGTCAGGGGGCTCTGAAATTTGCAAAAGAGACAAGTCACTGTCACACTCTGGAGGAGGAGGTGGGGGAGCCTCTTGCGGCGCGTCAGGCGTCAATTCCATCAACTCAGTTTCTTTGGCTGTGGGCTGGAACGTAGGGGTCTCTACTCTCCCCGGTGCCTTCTGCCTAGCCCCCTTCTTCTTCAGCCTCACTGAAGACTTGCCCTTTTTGTCCTTGCTAATCCGGATGCCCTCGCCGCCGGAACTGCCGCCCGTGATGGCGCCAGAAACATAGGGCAAGTTGTTTGTCAGAAAAATGGCTAGTAGGCACGCGATGAGCATCAGCGTTACCCGCGACCGAGCCATCTTGCCAAAATAGTTTTACGGCTCTTGTGCTTCCTAGATTTTGTAAGAGGGAACGTTTCGCAGGCGATTTTTGCTCTCTCTTACAAAACAAACCTCCACCCACGCACAACCAACCCACTCAAAGCCAACCCAGGCCACGCTCTCAAACTCCCACTCTCCCCCCCCTCTCCCCCCCCTCTCCCCTCTCTAGCACTCGCTTCTCTCGTGCCCCCCCTGTTATGCCTCAGCTCATCCAGAAGGCAGCTGTGCCCCCCCTCTACCTGGACCCCTCCTACATCTCCCTGTCCTCTCAGCGAGTAGCCCTCTCCTCCCGCCGTGAGGTGCTCTCTTTGAAAGCGTCGCTCCGTGAGAATGCCCTGAAGGACCTGTCAGAGTCCAAGAAGAAGGGAGTCGCAAGAGCGATCCAAACCTTTGACTCAAAGAACCAGTCTGCGAGGCGCCGCAACGAGCAGCTGCTCTCGAGCATCGATTCAGCTCGTCAGTCCTTCAAAGTCCACGGAAGCAAAGGCCCCACAGCGGCGGCAACGGCTCTCACTGCTACCATGAAGGACTACTGTGAGCAAATTGAAAACCTGTACCCCTCATACACTGTTATGCAGACCACGGCCCACACCGATTCTCTCAAGACTCTCGAGGAGCGGCGGTCGCTCACCGATCAGCGCCGGGCGCGCGCGAAGGAGCAGTTCGAGCGGGAGCAGTCCGTCCGCGAGATTGTCGAGAAGAAGCGCCAAGACTTGGCCGTGGCTCAGCTGCTTGAGCACAACGAGAACATGGAGCGGACAATGCGGCGCCAGCAGCACGAGCACACCCAGGCCGAGATCGACACGAAGCTGATCGAGGAAGCTAAGAAAGCGAGCGACGTGGCCCGCGAGAAAATAATCGAGATCTCGACCGCCGAGCGCGAGAAGGTGAGCCCCCCCCCCGGCGAGAAACGACCGGCGAGAAACGGTGCTGCTCGGAACGCGCTGCTAGCTGCTCAAAAGCTATTCGCTCGCCCCTCCACGTGCAGTTTGACAAGCGAGCGGCTCAAGACGCGTTATTCGCGATCATGCTCACACAAAATATATGGCTCACCCCCAACCCCGCAGTACATGGAGGACGTCCAGACTCTGATCAAGCAGGGCTCCACTGCCACCTCCAGCTCTGCTCTTCGCCCCCCTCCCCGACCCGAC